>TARA_R110000772_G_scaffold266742_1_pt1 | contig 155219 bp, 156 predicted proteins | sample TARA_R110000772 | Tara Oceans TARA_R110000772 (sample SAMEA4397948) | marine metagenome | biome: Polar Biome; feature: [SRF] surface water layer (ENVO:00010504); material: water (ENVO:00002006), including particulate matter (ENVO:01000060) such as... | depth 5 m | reverse complement strand
ACACCTTTTCCCGTTAAATTACTCTATTTATCAAGCGGCCCACTAGAACAGGCGAAGACCAACGCAAAGGCCGCTGCAACCGGCTATCGCGGCACTTTGCGTGTAGCCCTATCTGACGGCATCGCCCGAACCCGTCTAAGCGCATTGCTCGCCCTGTGCAGAGAAGAGGAGCCGGAAGTCGAGATACGGCTATTTGAAATGCCGTTTTCCCAACAGCTACAGGGCTTACGCCATGATCTGTACGATGTCGGTTTCACCCTGGCCGATGCAGTCGCGCCTGGCATCATTGCTCAGGCAGTTTGGCGTGATCCATTGGTGGTGGCTGTTCCAGCCAGACATCCATTGCTGGCGCACAAGCACTTGCCACTGAATGAAGTGGTGAACTACCCCTTGGTGCTGTGCCATCCCGAAGTCTGCGAGGGCTGCAACCAACAGTTGGAACGTCTGCTTCGCTCGGTCGATGCGGAGCCCACCGTTGTTGAGCGAGTAGCCTCGCATGACCTGATGTTGGCACTGGTAGCGGCCGGCTATGGAGTCGGATTTTCCAGTGCGGCGCACATCGAAGCTTGCAGGAGCACGGATGTGATCGCGCGTCCTCTGGCCGAACGCGCCTTTACGTTCACGACCTACCTGCTAAGACCCGACAACGAGCCGTCCGAACAGTTGAGCAGCTTTATTCGTCGGGTCAGCAAGGTCGCCACGTAAATTCGGCGATGCAAAGTCGTTGCCTTTTAGGTCTCCATCAAGACCTGCGTGGTATGTGTCGTCGCGTTCTTCGCTGCCAGACTGCAATCAGCGCGGTATGCGTATGCACTCGGGCTTTATAGACGTGGACCGGCATCACACGCACACCCAGCGACGCCCATTCAAGAATCCGCTGTAGGCTGTCGCCCAGGTCAGCCTTGAGACCTTTCAGGTCTGGACCCCGCCTGTGGAGCACGATGAATCTCATCAAGACCTTTCTGGTCTTTACGGTGCCGTGACAAGCAAGAAAACTCCAAGGTCCGCAACTAACCAACACCAACCGGGAGGCGGAAGCACTTGGCTACGATGAAATCAGGACTGTCAGCGAAATGGCAGGAATCGAAGAAGTTGAGGATACAGCGCCCTGACATATCCTCATAGCGACTAGCCACCCTACCAGTCCTACCCTTGCCGGATCGCGCTCAAGCAGCGATAGCGGCATGACGACATCCGTCCAAGTGAAACCTGGAAGCACTGTCGGAGGAGACGGATGGCTGGCACAGAAACGCGCAAGACAGGCGCCCTTCACCATTCCAAGGTGTTTTATCGTCCCATCGAGGCCGCCATCCGCTGGAGCAGGCTGACCCGGTTTGAACCCCGCATTCTCGACACATTGGGCGCCAGGCCAATACCCGATCCAGACGACTTTCCGAGATGGCCGATGCTTCGCCTCAACACCGAGCGCATATTCGACGCGATCAGGAATGACGATCTCCCGTATGGCAAAGCCGGCATTACCTGCGACGATCCTTCACTGATCGATGATCCAGATCTCACCGTTCGGCACGTCGATCTCAAGACATGGATGTCGCGCTTCTATCCCGACCAGAGACCTGCCTTTCTTTTCGATGCGATAGAGCGCCGGCTCCACCCGGCGGTCAGCATCGAAACCGTCCAGGCGCTGCTTGCCGAACAGGAAGCGCTCAGGATTCGCCTCGCGGACCGCGAACAATCCTTCAGCACGCTGCATGAGCAACATGAGCTGCTGTGCCGGCAGGCCGAGAGCTGGGACTCGGCAGGTCGCGAGGTCACGCCCCGGAGCGAAACAACTTATCTCAATATCGTTGGCGGGCTACTGACTTTGCTGCTCGGCAAGTCACCGGGCGGCAGCCCCTACTCGTCGTTCGAGACCATGGATTCCGTCATCAGCGCATTGCTTGCCCACTACGAAGGCCGGCCCGGAATCAGCGAGCGCACTCTATGGGCAAAATTCTCTGCGGCAAGGCGGCATCTGGACGCCAGCGATCGTCGACGGTAGTTGCAGTCGAACCGCCCTCGGATGGCAGCTCGTCAAGGAACAAACGCGAAATGCTGTGGTATCACAGAGCCTGTGCCTGCGAGGCTCTACTCTTGGCCCCCTTCTGGGGTTAACTGGCGTGTCGACCACCTGTGCGCGTCGGGCGCACGTCGTTTAGCACATCCCCTGCAGCAACCAACAGTTCGGCCTGCGGATTGGGATTCCGAAGGTCGGCGTCGTGGCAATCGCCATCTGACAACCCCTGCAAGATGCCGCACGCTTCCACCGGCCGAGCACCCGAGCACGTCTCGCGCAGTGCGAGCAAGTGCCGTTTCAACTGCAACAGCGCCTCCATGCGGACTTCCACCTGCTGGATATGAGCGTCCAGCAGCGCATTGACCTCGCCACAATCCCGAGTCGGGCTATCTCGCAGGCCCAATAGCGTCCGGATCTCGCTCAGCGACATGTCGAGAGAACGGCAGTGGCGGATGAAACGCAAGCGCTCGACATGTGCGGCGCCGTACAACCGGAAGTTGCCGTCGCTGCGTGCGGGCTCTGGCAACAACCCTTCCTTCTCGTAGTAGCGGATGGTCACGACCTCGCATCCTGTCCGCTTCGCAAGCTCTCCAATCTTGATTTCCATAACTCATCTACCCATCTATCGCTTGACTCTATAGTAACTATAGGGATTCTAATGAGCAACATAGATGACCCATTTGACGGAACTTATCCATGAGCGAACCCAGCCCAAAAGGGTGTGACTGTGCGGCCACACCGATCCTTCCAGCCGCAACGCAAGCCCGACCTATCGCCGAGTCGGCCGAGGCTGTCTACCGCATCGAGAACATGGATTGCCCGACTGAAGAGGCATTGATCCGAAGCAAACTAAGCGGCCTATCGGGTGTGATCGGACTCGACTTCAATCTGATGCAGCGCACCTTGGCTGTGCGACATGAACTGCCTTCGCTGCTGCCGGTTGAGCAAGCCCTGATGACGATCGGCATGCAAGCTGTACGCATGGATGCAGCCGTGGCCGGGCAGACCACCAGATTATCCATTGCCAAGATGGATTGCCCGACCGAAGAAACGCTGATCCGTAACAAGCTGGCAACCGTGGCCGGCGTCTCCGATCTCGACTTCAATCTGGTGCAACGCACCCTGTCCGTGCGTCATGCCGACCACGCACTGCCGGACGTGCTCGCCGCACTGCACGCGCTTGGATTCGAGGCACTGGTGCTTGAGGCAGCGGACACCGCCACATCGACTGCCCCGGCGACAACACCTACCAAGTGGTGGCCGCTTGTCGTCTCCCTAGTGGCGGCATCGGCAGCGGAGGTCGTCTACTGGCTTCATGACGGCAACCACTGGTCAGTCGTCGCTCTGGCGCTCGTCGCCATTTTCACGGGAGGTCTCTCCACCTACAAGAAGGGCTGGATTGCGCTCAAGAACCTCAATCTCAACATGAACGCCCTGATGTCGATTGCCGTCACGGGCGCAATGCTGATCGGTCACTGGCCGGAAGCGGCGATGGTGATGGCGCTTTTCACGCTGGCCGAGGTGATCGAAGCCAGATCGCTGGATCGCGCCCGTAACGCCATACGAGGGCTACTCGACCTGGCCCCGGAAAAGGCCACCGTGCGACAACCCGACGACACATGGCGCGATGTGGACGCCAAGCAGGTCGCCATTGGCGCCCGTGTTCGAGTCAAACCGGGAGAACGGATCGCCCTTGATGGCGAAATACTGGTAGGACATTCCACGGTCAATCAGGCGCCGATCACCGGCGAAAGCCTCCCGGTTGAAAAGACGCTTGGCGATCCGGTGTTCGCCGGCACGATCAACGAATCCGGTTCGTTCGAGTACCGCGTCACAGCCGTGGCCACCAACTCTACGCTAGCCCGCATCATCCATGCCGTAGAGGCCGCCCAAGGCAGCCGTGCGCCGACCCAGCGCTTTGTGGATCAGTTTGCCCGCTGGTACACACCCATCGTATTCGTCGTAGCCATCGTCGTCGCATTGGTGCCACCATTGTTCATGGGCGCCGCGTGGCTGGACTGGATTTACCGCGCGCTGGTTCTGCTGGTCGTTGCCTGTCCGTGCGCTCTTGTGATTTCCACGCCTGTCACCATCGTCAGCGGCCTGGCCGCAGCCGCACGCCGCGGCATTCTCATCAAGGGTGGCGTCTATCTGGAAGAGGGCCGCAAGCTGCGCTGGCTGGCGCTGGACAAGACCGGCACGATCACGCATGGCAAGCCCGCGCAATCCGATTTCGTGGCATGGCGCAGTACGCAGCCTGCCGGCAGCCGCAGCATTGCCGCGAGTCTGGCGGCCCGCTCAGACCATCCCGTATCCAAGGCTGTGGCGCAAGCCGCCAAGGCCGATGGGGTTGCCTTGCTCGAAGTTGCCGATTTCACCGCGTTGCCCGGCAGGGGGGTAAGTGGCCGCATCGACGGTGAGACCTATCACCTCGGCAACCATCGGATGCTTGAAGAGCTGGGGCACTGCACGCCAGAACTGGAACAGCGCATCTCCGCGATGGAAATCGAAGGCAAAACCGTGGTGATGCTGGTATGTACAAGTGGCGCGCAAGCTCTTATCGCGGTAGCGGACACCATCAAGGACAGCAGCACGAGCGCCATCGGGGATCTGCATGCCCTGGGCATCAAAACCATGATGCTGACCGGCGACAACCCACATACGGCACAGGCCATTGCCAGGCAAGCCGGTATCGACCGCGCGCAGGGCAACCTATTGCCAGACGACAAACTGCGCGAGATCGAACAACTGGCGCGGACCGGGAAGGTCGGCATGGTGGGCGACGGCATCAACGATGCGCCCGCCTTGGCTCGCGCTGACATCGGCTTCGCGATGGGTGCCGCCGGTACCGACACGGCCATCGAAACGGCTGACGTAGCGCTGATGGACGACGACCTGCGCAAGATTCCGACGTTCATTCGCCTGTCACGTGCAACCGCGCACGTGCTGACGCAGAACATCGTGCTGGCTCTCGGCATCAAAGCGGTCTTTCTTGCGCTCACTTTCTCGGGACACGCCACGATGTGGATGGCAGTGTTCGCCGACATGGGCGCAAGCCTGATTGTGGTGCTCAACGGATTGCGTTTGCTGCGCCACTGATTCGCCAGGAGATAAAAGAATGTCAGATCAACACTATTGGGAAAGCAAAGCGCGCATCTACGATCGAATCACCGCCCCGTTGGCGCGTCCTATGAAAAGCGCCGCTCTCCTTGCGGCGGATGCCGTCCGCGGCGAGAACCGGGTTCTTGAGGTTGCCGCCGGCACCGGCTTGTTCACCACTGCTATCGCAGGTGCGGCACGCGAGGTCGTTGCGACGGATTACGCCACCGCAATGGTGGCCATACTGGCGAAACGAGTACAGGAGGCAGGGTTCCAGAACGTCCGTTGCGAGCAAGCCGACATCAAAGCACTGCGCTTTGATCGTGCCTCATTCGACTGTGTTGTCGCTGCGAACGTGCTGCACCTCATGCCTGACCTTGCCGCAACGCTTGCGGCGCTGAGACGGGTGCTACGACCGGATGGAAAACTCGTTGTGCCAACGTTCTGTCACGACGAAACCAGATTGGCTGCCGTCCTGTCGAGATTACTTTCGCTTACGGGCTTTCCCATCAAGCATCGCTTCTCCACCCGCTCGCTGTGCGAGGCCCTAGAAGCTGCCGGCGTGCGTGTCACACGCTTCACGACCTTACCGGGCCTTATTCCGGTTGGCTACGTCGAGGGCGTATTCGACTGAGATTCAACCCCTGGCTATAAAGCAACCACAACTCGCCACGGAAGGCGTCGGTTGCCAGGGAGGTCGCGAGAGACAGACCACACTCGTCATTCGAGACAACGGAACCCGTCATCAACGTGCTGCTCGTGCATTGCGAGGGTCACCCAAGAATCAGCGAGCGCACTCTATGGGCAAAATTCTCTGCGGCAAGGCGGCATCTGGACGCCAGCGATCGCCGACTGTAATTGCAGTCGAACCGTCTGCAATTGCAGTGCAATCCGTTCCGATGCGCTATTGAATACGAGGCACTTTCCGAACAGCGCCGATGAGCGTCAAGGAGTGCCCACCATGTCTTCGCAGACCACCGCCCCGGCGACGCCGGTTGAACGTCGCATCCTGCGCCGCGCCGAAGTCGAAGCCAAGACCGGCTTCAAGCGCGCACACATCTACAGCCTGATGAAAGAAGGCAGGTTCCCGAAGGCACTGCGCTTGGGCGTGCGCGCAGTGGGCTGGGACTCGACCGAGATCGACCAGTGGATCGCTGATCGCCTCAAAGAACGCGCCTGACGCTTCTCCTTTTCCGGTTCATCCCATTCCGTGAGGAGAAGCCCATGCAGGTGGTATCCATCATTTCGACCAAGGGCGGCGTGGGCAAGACGACTACGGCGGCCAACCTGGGCGGCTTCGCGGCCGATGCAGGGCTGCGCGTGCTGCTGCTGGACCTGGACGTGCAACCCACTTTGTCGAGCTATTTCGAGTTGCAAACGCGCGCCCCCGCCGGCATCTACGAGTTGCTGGCTTTCAACGAGCAGGACATCGGCCGGCTGGTGTCGCGTACCGCGATCGCTGGCCTGGACCTGGTGCTCTCCAACGACGACAAAGGGCAGTTGAACACCCTGTTGCTGCACGCGCCGGACGGGCGGCTCCGGCTGCGCAATCTGTTGCCCGCATTCCACGAACACTACGACCTGCTGCTGATCGACACGCAGGGCGCGCGCAGTGTCCTGCTGGAGATGGCCGTGCTTGCCTCCGATCTGGCGGTGTCGCCGGTCACGCCGGAGATCCTCGCCGCTCGCGAGTTCCGGCGCGGTACCTTGCAACTGATGCGAGACATCGCGCCATACCGGCGCCTCGGCATCGAGCCGCCGCCGCTGCGACTGCTCATCAACCGCGTGCATCCGGTTTCCAGCAACGCGCGGCTCATACAGCAGGCACTGCGCGACCTGTTCCGATCCGAGCCCGGCATCGTCGTACTCGATACCAGCATCCCCGCCATCGAAGCCTATCCGCGCGCATCGACCCAGGCCTTGCCGGTGCATCGCGTAGAACACCGACGCCCTACGGGGCGGACGACGCCGGCCGCTTTCGACACGATGCGCGCACTCGCCTGCGAACTGTTGCCGAGCTGGGAACCCTCGTTCACTCGACTGAAAGCGGGAGCGCACCGGAGGAGCAGCACATGACCATCGCGCGCTCCCTCCAGCGTGGCAACAAGCGACTGAAACCGCTCATCGACTTCGCATTGAAGGAAGGCTGGGAGGTCGCTCGCACAGCGGGCGGACACCTGAAGTTCACCAAGCCAGGCCTGCCTCCGATTTACACCGGCTCGACGCCCGGCGATCGCCGCGCCGGCCTCAACGCGCGCGCTCGACTGCGCCGCACCGACCGCGCCACCAACCTGAAAGCGACGACAAGGGAGGCCGACGCCGATGGCTGAACTGACCCCCCAGGACATGGCGTCCAAGTTGCTGGCCGAGCGCTTCGAGCACAGCGGCCCGGTCGCCGATGCACTGAGCGATCCCATCGCCGATACCCCCATGACGGTGACGCTGGACCAGCTCCAGCCGTATGACCTCAATCCGCGCGTCACGCGCAATCCGCGTTACAACGACATCAAGGCATCGATCCAGGAGCGCGGCCTCGACGCGCCGCCGGCCATCACCCGCAGGCCCGGCGGGACGCACTACATCATTCGCAATGGCGGCAACACGCGACTCGCCATCCTGCGCGAGTTGTGGAGCGAAACGAAGGACGAGCGCTTCTTCCGCATCCCCTGCCTGTTCCGGCCCTGGCCCGAGCGCGGTGAAATCATCGCGCTGACCGGCCACCTGGCCGAGAATGAACTGCACGGCGGCCTGTCATTCATCGAGCGCGCCCTGGGCGTGGAGAAGGCCCGCGAACTCTATGAACAGGAATCCGGCCAGACGCTGACACAGAGCGAGCTGGCGCGTCGCCTCAGTGCCGACGGCTACCCGGTAGCCCAGCCACACATCAGCCGCATGCAAGACGCCGTGCGCTACCTGCTGCCGGCGATCCCGGCCGTGCTCTACGGCGGTCTCGGTCGGCCCCAGGTGGAACGGCTGACGGCCCTGCGCAGGGCGAGCGCTCGGATATGGGACGCGCGCGGCGCGAACAAACGGCTGGCCGTCGATTTCCCGTCGCTGTTCAACGACGTGCTCGCCCTGTTCGACGGCGACGCCGACGGCTTCTCGATCAAGCGGGTGCAGGATGAACTCATCGGGCAGATGGCCGAGTTGCTGGAGGCCGACTACGACAGCCTGACGCTGGAGATCGGCGAGACCGAGAACCGGCAGCGGGCGCTGACCAGCGATCCGGCGCCCCCCGCACCGCAGTCCGGTAATGCCACGGGCGCGCTGGTGACGCCTTCGCCCGACCCGGTGCCGCCATTTCCTATTGCGCAGCCCCCGGCCACATCGCCGAAGCCACCACAGATGCCGGAACCGCCGGGATGGCCCCCATCCTCGGAAACACCCGGCAGTTCGCAGCCTTCGGACGACGATCACGACGAACGCCTGCGCGGCCATATCGTGTCGCCGGCGCCGACCACCGAACGCTTGCAGGCAATCCAGCGCCTGGTGGCCGACAAGACCGGCGAGGCGCTGCCGGACTTCGAGGCGAACGTCTTGCAGGCAATCCCGGTGCAGGCCGGCGGGCTCTATCCGATTTCCGATGTCTGGTACATCGAGCCGGGCCTGGACGCGCCCGACCGGCTGCGCGTGCATATCGCGCAGTTCGCGCGCGAGATCGCCGGGGAAGCCGGACAGGCCGAGCGCATCGAGGCCATCGACGACGGCATCGGCTTCCTTTGCGACATAGGTGCTCTATCGACGGACCCGCAGACGATGCCGCTCATCGCCCGCGCGACGCTCACGCTGCTGCACGCCCTCAGCGCGGGATACCGGCCGGACGCCCCAGCACCCACCGCACTCGACAACCTGCGCCTGACCGATGCCCTGGGACCGCTGCTGCAGGGTTGGAAGAATGGCGACAAGGTGCAGGCCTCGCGTCTCAGTGACAACGGCCTGGTCAAACTCTTTCGCCTGCTGCGGCTTGCACGCCGGCTGCTGGAGCTGGAATCCGGCACGGCATCGGGCGCGCACGCCTCCACCGAACCGTAAGGCCGGGGGAGACGCGATGTCGGCACCGCATCCACTCAACCAAGCCGTGATCGCCCAGGCGCTACACGATCTGCGCAACGGCCAGTTGCGCCGCTGCAAGGCCATGGGCTTCGGCGACCGGGAGCTGGACGCGCTCAAACACCCGGAGCTGGTCAGCATGCTGGTCAACGCCACGGTGTCCTGGTGCTCGGTGAAGGTGAACCGCGAGGTGCTGCAACGCCTGTTGAATCAGGTGGAGGACGTCGAGAAGGAAATTGCCACCGTCGATCGCATGCTCCGCCTGGGCGCAAGCACAGAGATGGTCAGCAAGTTCTACGGCCTGACCCATCAGGAAGTAGCGTTGCGCCGGGACGTTCTCGGCCTGCCCAAACGCAAGGGCCGCCATCCGGTGTTGAGCGAGGAACAGGACACCGGCTTGTGGGGGCGCTGGAAGCCCGCCGTCGAGCAACGCGGCATCGCGCTGGACGACGACATGGCGATGCTCGATCTCACCCTCGATCTTGCCGAAGAACTCGCCCTGCCGGCCTCCGTCATCTGGGCGACGATTCGGAGCTGGATCGATCAGGGATTGGTGTAGGCCATGGAGATCGACAAGCCTCATCGGGGAGGCAGTCCGGTCTCGCTCTCCGCCCTGCTGGACGAGGCCGCGCAACGCCTGCCGCCCCGACAGGCCGGGCCGACGGCCAGCGATGGATTCCTGTTCAGCGGCAACCGCCATGAGAGCGTGCCGCGCGCGCTGTTCTTCGATCATCGTCTCACGCCGCTGGAACGCAACGCCTGGCAGGTATTCCGGCTGCTGCTCGACGACGACGGTATCACCGCCTTTCCCACCTACGAACAACTCCGCCCCTACCTAGCCTCGACACCGTGCGCGCCGAAGGCCTCCCACGAGACGGTGGCACGTGCGCTCACGCTGCTGCGCCTGACGCGCTGGCTCAGTCTGGTGCGGCGTCGGCGCGATCCGCGCACCGGGCGCATCCAGGGCAACCTGTACGTGCTGCACGATGAGCCGCTGACGCCCTTCGAGGCCATGCAGCTCGATCCCGATTACCTGGACCTGGTAAGCCAAGCGCTGACGCATGCGAGCAAGGCGGTGCAGCACGTCGGCGTCCATACACTCCAGGAAGTCGCCGAAGACCCACTGCTCAACGGCCGCGCCCTGCCCACGCGCCTCCAGGTGCTGGCACACCGCCTGGCAAGCCAGGGGTGGAACGCTCTCGAAAGTTATCCACAGGACGAGACGATTCACGAAACCGAAGAAGGCCCGGAAGCCCTTCTTCGGCACGGAGAACAGCAGTCTTCGGAATCCGAAGCAGGTCGCAAAGCCCCGTCAGACGGCATTCTTCGGAATCCGAAGCAGGACCGTACAGTACGTAAAGAAAGTATTAAAAATAATAAAATACGTACAGTACCGCGCGCGCGAGAAAACCTTCGTCTGCCTCATCGCTTTCTCGCCTTGAAGGAGGAACAGCAGTCCGGCGCACTGGTCGCACTTCAGCGGGTGGACGACACGCTGCAACAGGCGGTGCTCGACGAATGGGCGGCCCGCTGCCAGGCCGGCGGCATCCGCAATCCCGCCGGTTATCTCTTCGGGGTCATCCAGAAAGCGATCAAGGGCGAGTTCCATGCCTGGGCCGGTCAGCCGGAGCATGCACCGGCCGCTATTTCACCGTCGTCTCTGGAATCGCTGCGCGCGCCCGAGCGCGACTGGTCTCCGCCAGCGATCGATCACGAAGCCGCACAGCAGCATCTGACCCGCCTGCACGATCTGTTCAAGGAGTCTTGAAGCCAGCGGGCTATACCAGTGGTATAGCGCAACAGCCTGCCTTCCCGCCCCTGCAAACAGGTGGCGGCGAGATGCGGCTCGTTGTCCGATAGCCTTCCAGCTTCTCAGGTCTTCATCCGCACAACCCAGCAACGGACATCAAGCGCGAACGCGCCACAAGTTCAGATGCGCGCCGAAGGTCGCTCCATGGGCCGCCATCAACACCGTAGGCGCTCTCACTTGCGCAGGCGGGACTTTCTCTTTCATAATATCTCAATATCTATTGAGATATTGAACAATGATGGACGAGAAGCTCGCTCTATCCGCATTCGCGGCGATCTCACAGGAAACCCGGCTCAGGATCATCCGTAGGCTCGTGGTCGCCGGCGCCGATGGGATGGCCGCTGGCGCAATCGCCGAGGCTCTTGGCGGGGCTGCGTCTTCCCGTATGTCGTTCCATCTCGGCCAGCTCGAACGTGCGGGCCTCGTTGAAAGCCGCCGCGAGGGACGTTCAATCATCTACAGCGCCGTTTTTCCGGCCCTGTCGGACTTGGTGGCGTTCCTGATGCACGACTGCTGTCAAGGGCATTGCGCCTATTGCGATCAAGCCATTGCCCTTTTCGCTAAGTGCGAGGGGCGTCCAACACGTTCCAAACCTACAGATGACATGAGAAACCGATGAAGAGAGAAACGCTGGAACGCCAACAAGTATGGGTTTATCTCGCCGCCATCATCCTTGGTCTGATATTGGGTAGCGCAGCCCCCATTCTTGCGCCTACGTTGGAGCTGCTGCTTTGGCCGGCTCTGGCGATACTCCTGTATGTGACGTTCACGCAGGTACGCTTCGATCAGCTTCCGGCTGCGTTCAAGGATGCCCGCTTCGTATCGGCGGCGCTGATCGGGAATTTCGTCGTGCTGCCGGTTGTCGTTTGGGGCGTGCTCATGCTTGTGCCCGATGATCCCGCGATCCGCTTGGGACTTCTGCTCGTTCTGCTCGTTCCTTGCACCGACTGGTTCCTGACCTTCGCCCATCAAGCCGGTGGTGACTTGCGCCGTGCCATTGCGATCACGCCAGCCTTGCTCGTCGCGCAAATGCTGCTTCTGCCGCTCTATCTCTGGCTGTTCATGGGCTCGGAGTTCATGGAAATCGTTTCGGCCGGTCGCATGGTGACGGTGTTTGCCGTAATCATCGTCCTGCCGCTCGTCCTCGCCTGGCTGACGGAACGATGGGTGGACGAAAGCGCCCCGCGTGTGGCCTTGATCGAAAGGCTCGGCTGGTTTCCCGTTCCGCTGCTGGCGTTCGTCCTGTTCCTCATTGCGGCGTCGCAGGTCGAGGCGGTGCTGGATTCCCTGCCCCTGATGGGCGACATCCTGATCGCCTGCATCGCTTTCCTGATCGGTGCCGTCCTGTGCGGCCTCATGATCGGCAGAGCCTTCAAATTGCCGGTGCCGCAGGCACGGACGCTGCTCTTTACGCTGTCAACCCGCAACTCGTTCGTCGTGCTGCCTTTCGCGCTGGCGCTTCCTGTCGCGTGGGAGTTGGCAGCAATCGTCATCGTCTTCCAGTCGCTGATCGAACTGTTCGGCATGCTGGCACTCTTGTGGCTGGTCCCGAGGAAGCTTCTGCCGCATGTCTAGCCGTCAGGCGCGAATCGCTTTCATATCGAAAGTCTACCGCTGCCCATCAGGGACGGACACTTGCATTCGTCTCGGTACCCGTAACGCCTTTCGGCCCCTTCGATTGTCGGCATAAGCAACATCGCCAATCAGGCGGCGAGCGGATACGGTTTGTTGACTGACAGCCTTCCGCCGCTTGTCGATGCTGGCGACTCGTCCATTCACAGCGAGTCGCCCTTATGGCAAACGAACCCCTGCAACTGAATCTCGGGTCGCTGCGCAGCGCGATGGCGCTGACGCTGCACACGCATCACGCCTCACGCATCTGGCACGGTCGCGCGCCCGCCGAAGGCCGGCCCGGCATCATCGGCCTGAACGGCTTCATCTCCATCATGAACAAGCTCAAGCGCGGCGCCGAGCAGGACGACCCCTACTCGGACTGGTGGATGCTGCGCATCGAGGAAAAGATCGCCGACACCAAGACGCGCCTGCAAACGCTGTGCGAACAGGTTGACCAGGCCCTGGCCGACGTACCTCCCGCTCTCAGCCTGGGCGAAAATCTCAACGTGCAGCCAGTCAAGCTGCCGCTGTTTGTCAATTCGCAGTTGGGGTTCATGGCGGTCTACCTGCTGGCCGACTACGACGACCTGGCGCGGCGCCTGATCCTGGCGCATCACACGGCGTTGATCGATCGCAGCACCCTGGAACGCTGGCTCAACGACGGTGCGCATGCGCTGCGCAGCCTGTTCTCCCTGGCCCAGCAGTACCGCTATTCCGGCACCACGCGCGACGACTTCGCGGCGAAGAACGCGGCGGCGCGCGCGGCACTGGAGAAGTTCGGCGAGCTGCCGACCGACGTGCTCGAAGGCACACGCCGCTCGCGCTTCGCGCCGCCGATCAACCGCCGGTCATCGCAGGATGGCAGGCAGGAAAGGACGGATACCCCGAGCGCTGCGCCAGCCGACGAAGCCACGGACGGCGACGCGAACGACGACGGCGCCGCATCCGATGAGGACGAGCCAGCATGACGGAATCCACTCTCACCAGCACACCGACACGCTTCACGCCGCTGGAACAGGCGGACTTCCAGCGCCTGGAACACGCAGCCTACCTAAAGGGCCTTTTACAGCCTTTTAAGGGTAAGGGACGTTTGGAGTCCTGGGCCAACCAGTGTGCGGCGCTGCGCGACGACCTGATCGTGCTGGCGCAGCGACGGGTGCTGCCTCAGGCACGCGGCTATCCCTTCAGCCTGCTCGGTGTGCAACTGGCCCAGCAGACCACTGGCGCAGGCACGACCTTTCTGCGCTGGCGCAATCTTGACCGTTCCAGCATGGGCGTCGCCTTGTGGGAGGCGCTGCTGGCCGATCCCGCGACACCGGCATCACTGATCGACGACCTCTACGCGATGGAGCTGCAACGCATCGCGCTGAACATGCAGATCAGCCTCACGCACAGCATTGCCCGCCAAACCCTGGACTGCGCCGGAAAGATGGCCCAGGCCGAAGCGGCTTACCTGCGGCGTATCCAGGGGCACGCCGCCTCGATCAACCCCACCACTTCCAAGGAGTCACCATGAGCACGCATTTCTTCGGCGAGGGCAACATCGGCTCTGCGCCAGACTATCGCGAGTTTGCCAACGGCAACGACGAGCCGCGCCGGCTGCTGCGCCTGAACGTCTACTTCGACAACCCGGTGCCGATGAAGGATGGCACTTTCGAGGACCGTGGAGGTTTCTGGGCGCCGGTGGAACTGTGGCATCGCGACGCCGAACACTGGAGCACGCTGTACCAGAAAGGCATGCGCGTGCTGGTCGAAGGCCGCAGCGTGCGCGACGAGTGGGAAGACGCCGACGAGAACGAGCGCGTGACCTTCAAGATCGAAGCGCGCCGGATTGGCATCCTGCCGTATCGCGTCGAGGGTGTAACGCTGGGTGCCAAGGGACAGACCATGGAGCAATCCCACGACGAGTAGCCGCTGCGCAGGCTTGTGTGAGCGGCTGGACCAGCCGTCAGCCGCTCACCATGCGCCAGCTCATGCACCCGTTATACCAGTGGTATAGCGCCATCCTGTTCCGCCGACATCCACTCACCCGGCCTTCGAGCACCGACCGAAAGCCGGTCTCATGTCGATCCGGCTTGTTTGCTGTCGCGCCGCCCTTGGACCGCCATGCTGGAGCCTGACTCAGAAAGCGCCATGCCATGACGAAGGAGGCCAAGCGTGCGGGTGTATCTATGCGAGAAACCCTCGCAAGGCAAGGACATCGCCAGGGTGTTGGACGCCAGGCAGCGCGGCAATGGCTGCTACAGCGGTTCGGGCATCACGGTGACCTGGTGCATCGGCCATCTTGTCGAGGCGGCACGGCCGGAAACCTACGGCGAGCAGTACAAGCACTGGTCCATCGAGCAGTTGCCTATTCTTCCCGAGCGCTGGCGCATCGAGGTCAAGGCCAAGACCGCCGCGCAGTTCAAGATCGTGAAGCAGCTCGTCGCCCAGGCCGGCGAGCTGGTGATCGCCACCGATGCCGACCGCGAAGGCGAAATGATCGCGCGCGAGATCATCGATCTGTGCGGCTACCGTGGCCCGATCCAGAGGCTTTGGCTGTCGGCGCTCAACGATGCGTCGATCCGCAAGGCGCTGACTCAGCTCAAGCCGGGTGGCGAAACGCTGCCACTGTATTTTTCCGCACTGGCCCGTTCGCGCGCGGACTGGCTGATCGGCATGAACCTGAGCCGCCTGTTCACGCTGCTGGGTCGGCGGTCCGGGTATCAGGGCGTGCTGTCGGTCGGTCGCGTACAGACACCGACACTGAAACTGGTGGTGGACCGCGACCGCGAGATCGCACGCTTCGTCTCCGTGCCCTATTGGACCATCGACATCACGCTGTCCCACGCGGGTCAGTCCTTCGCGGCAAGCTGGATGCCGCCCGACGGCACCACGGATGCAGCCGGTCGCTGCCTGCAGCAGCCAGTGGCGCAGCAGGCCGCCGACCGCCTCCATGCGGGTCGTGAATCGAAGGTGCTGTCGGTGGAAACCGAGCGTGTGCGCGAAGCCGCGCCGCTGCCGTTCGACCTCGGTACCTTGCAGGAAGTGTGTTCGCGACGGCTCGGACTGGATGTGCAGGAGACGCCGGACATCGCGCAGTCCTTGTACGAAACACACAAGGCGACGACTTATCCTCGCAGTGACTCCGGCTACCTGCCCGAAAGCATGCTGGCCGAAGTGCCGACCGTGCTCGACGCACTGCTCGCCACCGATCCCAGCCTGCGCCCGTTGATCGACCGGCTCGACAGGACACAGCGCTCGCGCGTCTGGAACGACAGCAAGGTAACGGCGCACCACGGCATCATTCCCACGCTGGAGCCTGCGAACCTCTCGGCCATGTCGGAGAAGGAGCTGGCGGTATACGCGCTGATCCGTGCGCACTACCTGGCGCAGTTCCTGCCGCATCACGAATTCGACCGCACGCTGGTAGTGCTCGACTGCGCAGGGCAATCGTTACAGGCCGTCGGCAAACGGGTGATCGTGCCTGGCTGGCACCTGGCGCTCCCCGGCAAGGGGCAGGATGCGGCGGACGACGAGTCGGCCCAGCGCAGCCAGATCCTGCCGCCGCTGGACATCGGAGCGCGCTGCGGTGTCGAGCAGGTCGAACTGAAGGCACTGAAGACGCTGCCCCCCAAGCCTTACACCCAGGGCGAGCTGATCAGGGCGATGAAGGGCGTCGCCAAGCTGGTCACCGATCCACGGCTGAAGCAGAAGCTGAAGGAGACGACGGGTATCGGCACCGAGGCCACGCGCGCCGGCATCATCAACGGCCTGTTGGCTCGCGGCTATCTGGTGAAGAAGGGGCGTGCCATCCGCGCATCGGATGCAGCCTTCACACTCATCGACGCAGTGCCGGCAGCGATCACCGACCCCGGCACGACGGCGATCTGGGAACAGGCTCTGGACATGATCGAGGCCGGCCAGATGACGCTGGACACCTTCATCGACAAGCAATCGGCCTGGGTCGCGCAGTTGGTTCAGCAGTATCGCGGCACCATCCTGTCGATCAAGCTGCCCGAAGGACCGGTCTGCCCGATGTGCGGTGCGGCGACGCGCCAGCGCAACGGCAAGAACGGTGCCTTCTGGTCATGCAGCCGCTATCCCGACTGCAAGGGCACGCTGCCGGCCGAATCCTCGACGGGCAAGCGCAGGGCTTCGCGCCAGCGGCGCGTTGCGCCCAAGACATCCTGATGCCAATGAACACCTCTGCCGCGCCGGGATTTCACTGACGGCGAGGCAAACCGTCCCGCGCCCCGTGGGACTCCCCAGCGCGCGTCTCCTTCTGCAACGGTGTGCGCGTTCCGCCTGGCCGATACAGGCCACGGGACGAGAAGGTCGTTTCTCCACGAATGGCGCTCGCCGCCATTCCATTGATCGGTGTTCCTTCCGTTGATCGCGAGGGGTCTCCTGACGACTTGCCGGCCCTCCGGCGCTGCGCGAATCGTCAGGAGACCCCTCGGGTCCACGGTACTCGGTGCCGGTGCCCGCCGGCGAAACAACGGGTTCCCTTTGTGCGCGGATGTGTGCCAGAGGTTTCCGGCCCCAGCCACGAAACGGGTCGGGTGAGATTGCTGGACCAGCGGCAGGCTTTGACGACGGCCACGCCCTGCAACAGCCCACGGGTGGTGATTCCTCCCCGCCGAAGGCTCGCGCCTTCGGCTGCTTTTCCCTTCACGCCATCCTTCGCTGCGCCGCCGCACCACACTCGGCAAGCAATCGGGTGATCACCGCGAGCGGATTTCGGCTCGCCAATGCACGCCAAGCCTCCGAACCTACACCCCATGCGCGCTGACCTCCGTCAGCACCATGCCCAGGCAGCTTCGGTCTTCAAAGCTGCGGCGCGGTTCTTCCGCGTTGACCGATCCAGTCCGCTTCGCATCGCTCCTGCGGACGATCGCCATGTCCTGGCGACGATGCTTCGTTCCACCCCACGGGAATCCGCTTCATCCCGTCGGGATGTGGCGCTTCCCATCCCTTCATAGGAGAGCACCATGTCCTTCGATCCTGTCGCACTCAAGCCCACAGGCCCCTCGGGTCTGCTGGCGCTGGCGTATGTGGGCAAAAGCCTGCCCTTGCAGGTGCTGCGCAGTGCCGCCGGGCACTACATCGGCACCTTCGACGACGACGGCCTCGTCTCCCGCGAGTCCGTCGAGTACTTCCCGAGCCACGAGGTCGCTCGCCATGCCCTGGAAACCGGCGCATGGACACAGCGCCAGTACCCGTGATCCCCATCCATCTGTCATCAGGAGAACCTCGTCATGAATCCGATGAACGAGCAGGCGATCTTTGACGAGATCGCACGCAACGATCTGCACTTCTCGAAAGCCCCCGACGCCTTTTTCCACGCCTGGAAGCGCGGCGTCGAACTGGTCGGCCCCGGCCTGTTCGGCAACGGCACGCAGGAAGGTCTGGACCTGGCAGAGGACAAGTGGGACTTGTGCCCGAACGTCGCTGTCATCAAGAAGACCATCGGCGCCATGAGTTCCGGCGAAAGGGTCTTTCTCGCCGCGATGGTGAGCTTCTACAACGCCAAGGACGGTGGTGCGCTGCTCAAGCGCGTTGGCGTCCACGGCCTGGCCGACCTGGGCGGCCTGGACCTGGAGCGACGCAAGATCATCGCCGCGCTGATCCTCAACTACACCGGCTGGTAACAGCACCGGCGGACCGTCATCCGTGACGGGCACCGTTTCTTTCATCCCTCTGGGGTCGATCCCCGGCAGGGGATCGGCTCCGCCTTTCCTCTACTGGAGAACCATCATGAACCCCAATGCCAATCCCGTTTCCAATCCCTTCGTCCGTGGCTACAACGGCCTTTCCATTCAGCGAATGATCGCCATCGCCTACGATGACGACTGCCCGCTGACCTATCTTCCGCTGCACGCCTCGCAGTCCCATCTGCGGGACGACCAGATCCAGCGTTTTGAATGCGTCTTCTGCGACGACTTCGCCTTGATCACTCAAGGCCAAGCCGTGCCGGATGAACTGGACGCTCAATGCCGGAACCATGGCATCGCGCGCACGGTGATCTATGCCGTCATGGCGGACGACTTCGGGACGCCGGTGCATGTCGGCGATACCTATTCCGAAGAGGCCGCCCGCGACGTAGTGCGGCGTCTGACCTTCGACACCGGCTACTACAGCCGGTGCTGGGAAATCAGTTCCGGGCATCTTCCCGAGGAAACGATGCAGTATCTCGAAGACCTCGCGGACACGTCCACGCTCACCGGCCTGTTGTTTGAAGCCTTCAGGATTCCCGACAGCGATGCCGTGGGCGCGAAGTTGATCGCTACGCCCTGGACCGACGCCAATCTCGAAATCGTCGATGGCCGCAATGCCCAGGCGCTGCACAACGATCAGACGGATGCGTGCGTCCCCACGCCGCTGCTGAACGTGATGCACCTGGCCGCCATGGCGGACGTGCGCATACTGGTCTTCGATCCGAACGCCGCGATACTGGACGACCTGCCTGTCTACGAAGACTGACCCTCTCCACCTTGAGCCCCTTCACGGGGCTCTTTCTCTTTGTGCCCCACAGAAATAGGGATGGCTGCGGAAGCCGATTGACGGTCGCCGGTTCGCCGCCGCCATGCCACGCTGCGGCCATGTTCCGCTGATCCGTCAGCAACATGCCCAGGTAGTCACGGTCTTCGAGGCTACGACGCGGTTCCGACCGCGTGACCGATCCAGTTCGCACCAGCATCCCATGCGCGAACGTTCGCCCCTCCCAGGGCGAAGGATGCACAAGCAGTACCTGGTTCGTTCGATCCATCAACCCGCGCGGGGGTTATGCCTCCCCGCCGGGGTGGGTGTGTCTCCGCCTTCTTGTCCCTCAAGTCTGGAGATTCACCATGACCACTTCATCCGAAAAGTCCTACTTCGACCTGCACATCACCGGCCTCGGGTATCTCAATCGCATCCGCGAAGTGAAGCCCAAGAAAGGCGATGCCTTCCTGGCCTGCGACATCGCGGCGCTCAATGGTCCCAGCGATAAGCCGGAGTACCGCCGTTTCGACGTGCGCGTATCCGGCAGCGAAGCGCAGCACCTGATCCGCCGTTGCGTCCCCGCCGTCGAGGCCGAACGCAAAGTGCTGATCGGCTTTCGTCTGGGCGATCTGTGGACCGACATCTTCACCTACAGCAAGGGGAAGCGTGTCGGCGAACAGAGCGTCAGCCTGAAGGCCCGCCTGCTCTTCGTGAGCTGGATCAAGGTCGATGGCCAGCTCGTCTACAAGGCCGAACCCAAGGCCTCCGAGGAAACGGCTCGCGACGAAGCGCCCAGCGTTTCGAGCGAACCCGCTGTCCAGGATGCACCCGCATCCGAGACGGTTTCCGACGACGAAGCAGCCGAAGTACCGGCGTTGGCCGAGTCGTTCTGAACCCACAAGGCCCCTTGCCGGGGCCTTGTTTCCTTTCCATCCAACGAGCCGCCGGTCTTTCCAGTCGGCGTCTCGTGACCTCATCGTAAGGAGCTGACCCATGATTACGCTTCCCGGCCAATTGGCCATCAAGACCATCCACGGCAGGAACGGCGACTTCAACGTCGGCCGCCTCGCCACCTCCATCGGCGAGTTCGTCATCAAGAACGCCGAGCTGGACCAGTACCGCGAAGGCAAGTACGAGGGCGATTTCGTCATCACCGAGATTCGTCCTTCGACGTACAACACCAGCGGCCGCATGGTCATCGAGATCCGCGCGCACCTGGGCGGAATGACCTTATCGAACATCGACCACCTGAGCCGCGATGAAGCCAACCGGCTGAGTCCGCAGGAAGTCGATCCGATCGACGAGGAAGCGCAGGCACCTGTCCCTTCCACTTCGGCACCTGCCGAAGCGAAGGCGGCAACGTCCAGCAATCCCCTGGTCGATACCACGCCGTTCGGCGCCGACGTTCCCGCCAAGCCGGCTTCCAAGCCGGTGACACAGGACGACGACGCCACGCTGTTCGGCGCTCTCTGGCCGCTGGGCGAGATCGTCAAGCTCGATGCCACCGTCGATCGCCGCCTGTTGCGTCAGCAACGGGACCGTCTCGGTGCCTTGGGCTACGAGTTCGCGCCGCTGTCCCAGGACTGGCATATCGCCTCCGCCTGATCCCTCCGTCGCTTCCCGCGACGTTCCAACCACCCGCCGGGGTATTTCCCCCGTCGGGGGAGTGCTCCGGCTTTTTTCACAGGAGAACTCCCATGGGCTGGTATTTCTCGCGGCAAACCCGCGACCAACTGATCCGCGAACTGATCGAACCGCAGGAGGGCGAAAAGGCTCGCTCGGAGGTCATCGCCCACGCCCTGCGCGGCAACGTGCTGTGGTCCGTGGTGCGCATCACCGCCAAGCAGGCGGGATTCATGAAGCTCGCTGCCGGCGATTCCATCAACGTCATCCGTTGCGACCTGCTGCAAGGCTCGGGTGGCGAATGGGGCCACAAGCCCCTGGATGAATCCATGCACCCCTACTACTACTCGTGCCCGTTGCGCTATCTCGACATGGCGCCGGTGCAATCCCCCGAGTGGCGGGAAGGCGTACTCGCTCATCACGCACGTCGTCGCACGCCAGCGGCGGTGGCCTGAGCACGGGAGGTACACGTCATGGACTCGATCCTGGCCGCCCTCCCGGCATCGTTGCTGCGCCTCGTCGAAGATCAGTTGTCCAACAACGAAGTTTCCTCCGACGAGGAACTGCTCGATCACTTCATCAGCGACGGTCTCACCGAGGAACAGGCACGGCAGGCGTTGACCTACCGCGACCAGTACCTCGCCAACCTCTACCTGGACGGTTTCACACCGATCCTCAAGGGGAGCGAAGCGCTTCGCTTCAACCCCTACAGCCGGCAATTCGAGCCGGACTGAACCGCAGGCCCGTGCTTCACGGGGCTGCATTCCTCTTTACCTGACCCACCCAGGCCCTGCCCCGCAGGGCCTTTCTTTGTCCCATGCAATCGCACGCATCCGGCTTTTGGCCTCTCGATGCCGATTGCTCCAATCCTCAAAAGGAGATAGTCATGAAACTCGCATCCCGCTTTTCTTATCGTTCTCCGGTGCTGCGCTCGGATCACCCGTTGTCGGATGATCAGATCCGCACCGTCGCCCCATCCATCTTCGCGGAGACCCCGCACGAAAGCCGTTCCCAGCGCTACAGCTACATCCCGACCGCGGCCGTGTTGACGGAGCTGCGCAGGGAGGGGTTCCAACCGTTCATGGTGTGCCAGACACGTGTGCGCCACGAGGATCGTCGTGACTACACCAAGCACATGCTGCGGCTTCGTCATGCGAGCCAGATCAATGGCACCGAGGCGAGCGAGATAATTCTGCTCAACTCGCACGACGGCACCAGCAGCTATCAGATGCTGGCGGGCATGTTCCGCTTCGTCTGCCAGAACGGCCTGGTGTGCGGCGACACCTTCGCCGACGTTCGTGTTCCTCACAAGGGCAACGTCACCGATCACGTCATCGAGGGCGCCTACGAGGTCTTGCAGGGTTTCGAGCAAGTGCAACACTCGCGCGATGCCATGGGTGCCATCACACTCGACGACGGTGAGGCCGAGGTCTTCGCCAGATCGGCGTTGACCCTCAAGTACGATGATCCCGGCAAGACCTTGCCGATCACGGAGAGTCAGGTTCTGCGGCCACGTCGTTTCGACGACAACCGTTCGGACCTGTGGTCCACCTTCAATCGAGTGCAGGAGAACCTCGTCAAAGGCGGCCTGACCGGCCGTACCGCGAACGGGCGCCAGCAACGCACGCGGCCCGTTCAAGGCATCGACCAGAACGTCCGGCTGAACCGGGCGCTCTGGCTGCTGGCGGAAGGTCTGCGTCAGTTGAAAGCCTGACCATCAAGCGGATCATGCCCATGACGGCATGGTCCGCTTTTTTCTTTCAGCGGAAGTCCCTGGGGCATACCCAGCAAACAGGGTTGTGTCGCATGGCGGTTTTTCGCTCCCGCTCATCGGCCTCTTGAAGCAGGCTAACCCTATGTCCGTCGGCGTTGCCGACAACATGCCCAGGTAGCCGAGACCTTCAAGGCTACGGTGCGTTGCGACGCACTGGTCGTTCTCTTTGCCAAGACGCTCACGGGCGTTCCCTTCCATCCCATTGGGGCAGTGATTGCCCTCTCGGGTGGTGCTGCCTCTGTTTTCTTCGAGGACATCACCATGCCTGCATCCACATCATCCAGTGTGCTCTATCGCATCGACGAATGCCCCGACCTCATGGCCGACGGCTGCATCGGCGACGAGCACGGCAACCTGGTCTTCCTGTCCGTCTGGGCGCGCGATACCGCCGTCCAGGAGTTCCTGGCCCGCCTCACCCTCGGTCGATCCGAGCAAGGGCTGGACCAGTTCCATCTCGTCACCGATCAGGCGTCGATTCCGGTCTTCGTCGGCAATCCCGACAACCTGGAGAAGCGCACCACGCGCGCCTTCCGGCGCACGCTGTTCGGTTCCATGTCTCATCTGTGGCTGTTCGACAAGCGCTGCGTGAAGCCCGACAAGGCCAACGCCAGCGCATTGGCGCTACTGCCCAGGACAGTGACCGACCACACCGAACGCCTATGGGCGCTGGTGCGGGAGACCTGCCCCCTGCCGCTGCTCGATCACTGGCGCGATGCCGTGCTGGAGCTGCTGCAATCACGGGACATGCTGACGCGCCTTCCGTTCGCTCTCGGGCCGCTGGAAGGCCATCGGCTGGCCCTGGACGTTCCGGCGCTGACCACGGCGCTGGGCGAACTGATCCGCAACGGCACCCTTGGTGTTTCGCAGGTCGAGCTGGCCTCGGGCAAACCGCTGCGGCGGGTGGCCTGACGCTCACCACACGGGCATGTGCGTCGCGCGTGCCCCGCTTCATCCCACTTCTTCACAGGAGATTCCCATGGCTCTCATGTTTCCGCGCCTTGCGCGCAACTTCATCAAGAACGGCTACTTCCCGACGGACGAACCCACGTTGGAAAGAGCCCTGACCGCACTGGCGCCGTCCTCTGGCCCCACGTGCATCCTCGATCCCTGCGCCGGCGAAGGCGTCGCGATCGCCGAAGCCGCTCACGCCCTCGGGCGCGAACAGGTGAAGGCATTTGCCGTCGAGTACGACGCGGAACGCGCCACCCATGCGCGTGGACTCGTCGATCGTTGTCTGCATGGCGATCTGATGGACTCGCTGATTTCCCGCCAGTCCTTCGGACTGCTGTGGCTCAACCCGCCCTATGGCGACCTGACGCGGGGCGTCGATGGCAACGTCGGCTACCAGGGTCAGGGGCGCGCACGGTTGGAGAAGCTGTTCTATCAGCGCAGTCTGCCGCTGTTGCAATACGACGGTGTGCTGGTGCTCATCATCCCGGCCTATGTACTCGATGCCGAGTTCGTCGGCTGGCTGACCCGCCACTTCGCCGATCTGCGCATCTACCGTGTGGTGGACGTGCAGTTCAAGCAGGTGGTGATCTTCGGCCGGCGCGTGCGTCAGCGCGAGCAGGTGCCGGAGGACGCCAAGACGGCGCGCAGCCTTTTGCTGCAAGTCGGGCAAGGCGACATCGAAGCCGAGGAATTGCCCTGCGAATGGCCGTTCCAGCCTTACACGGTTCCGGCGTCTCCCGTCGAACCGGAGCACTTCTATCGCGTCACGCTCGAACCCGAGCAGTTCGCCGACGAGGTACAGCGCCTGCAAGGGCTGTGGCCGTCAATCGACACGCACCTGGGCGCCGCGCAGCAACTGCAACGGCCCCCGGCGCGCGCCCTGTCGCACTGGCATCTCGCCCTGGCTCTGGCCGCAGGCGCGGTTTCAGGCGTCGTGCAATCGAAGAACGGCCGCACGCTCGTCGTCAAAGGTGATACCCACAAGGAGAAGTCTCACCAGACGGAATACACCGAGCGTGACGATGGCTCCGTGGCCGAGACGCGCATCCTCACCGACAGGTTCGTGCCTGTTATCAGGGCGTGGGACATGACCCTTGGCTCTCCCACATGGGGCCAGGTACTGACCATTCGCTGATCTTTGTTCCTTGACGGTTCGCCGTCGTTTTTATCCACCCACCGGGGTCATGTCGCCCCTGTGGGGTGCCGTGGCCCCTTTTCTTGAGAGGTAGTCACCATGGCACTCGCAGTTCTGTCTCAACCACGCTTTCGGGCCGGAAAATTGCTCATGACCGCAGGCGTGAATGGCCTTGTTCAACGGGGTGTGTTCAACCCCGGACCCTATCTCCAGCGCCATCTCAACGGCGATTGGGGCGATCTCTGCGACGACGACAGGCGGCAGAACGATGTCGCTTTGAAGTCCGGCGAGGATCGATTGCTCTCGTCCTACCAAGTCACTTCCGACCTGAAGCTCTGGATCATCACCGAACGGGATCGCAGCGTGACCACGCTGCTGTTGCCTGAAGAGTATTGATCCGCTTTTCCCGCGACGTTCGACCGTCGCGTTTCTTCCCAACCCTGGGGCATGTCACCGCCCCAAGGGGGAGGTGCATGCCCCATTTTTCTTGGAGCATCACCATGTCCCTCGATCTCGAAACCATTCCCGATGCCGCGCAGGGCGACCTGCTGGAAGCGGCCAATTCCCCACTCACGATCAGCTTGCAGGATTTCGTCACCGAGTTCGGCGACGAGCTGCTCGATTCTCTCAACCGCGCCAACCCGCCCGCCTATGCCGGACAGGCACGGGCGCATCGCCAGACCATCCTGGCCGGCCTGAAGCGGAAGTTGTTTCCCGCCCAGGCCGAAGTCGTCCATGCCGTCACCGAGCTGCTGGTCGATCGTGGCGAACGTGCCGCGATCGTCAACGGCGAAATGGGCTGCGGCAAGACGACCGTCGGCATCGCCACGGCCGCCGTGCTCAACGCCGAAGGCTACCGCCGCACACTGGTGCTCTCGCCACCCCACCTGGTCTACAAGTGGCGGCGCGAAATTCAGGAGACGGTGGCCGGTGCCAAGGTCTGGGTGCTCAACGGCCCGGACACGCTGGTCAAGCTGCTGAAACTGCGCGAGCAGTTGGGCGTACCACCCCAGGGGCAGGAGTTCTTCGTCCTCGGCCGTGTGCGCATGCGCATGGGTTTTCACTGGAAGCCGGTGTTCGTGCGTTGGCGTACCCGTCACGGCGACGTGGGGGCGTGCCCGCATTGCGGTCATGTCATCACCGACCTGGACGGCGAGCCGATCAACCCGGTGGAACTCGAAGCGGAGGAAACCCGCCGCAAGTGCGGACACTGCGCCTCGACGCTGTGGACGCTGATCCGTCCCCGGCGCCTGTCGGTCAACGACCAGTCCCACGCCGTGCTCAAGGCGCTCAAGCGTATTCCCACCATCGGCGAAGTCACGGCGCAGAAGCTGATGAAGAAGTTCGGCGAGTCGTTCCTGGCTTCGATGCTGGGCGACAACCTGTACGAGTTCATCAATCTCATGGACGACAACGGCGAGCTGGTGTTTTCCGACCGGCAGGCCCAGCGCATGGAACGTGCGATGGCCTCGATGGAGTTCGGCTTCGGCGAAGGTGGGTATCAGCCTTCGGAATACGTCAAACGCTACCTGCCGCAAGGCACGTTCGACCTGCTCATCGCCGACGAGGCGCACGAGTACAAGAACGCGGGTTCCGCCCAGGGGCAGGCGATGGGGGTCTTGGCCTCCAAGGCGCGCAAGACGCTGCTGCTGACCGGCACCTTGATGGGCGGTTACGGCGACGACCTGTTCTACCTGCTGTTCCGCGCCCTGCCGGGGCGAATGATCGAAGACGGCTACCGGCCGAGCAAGCAAGGCAGTCTGACGCCGGCCGCGATGGCGTTCATGCGCGATCACGGCGTGCTCAAGGACATCTACTCCGAGAGCAACGGCTCGGCCCACAAGACCGCCAAGGGCAGCAAGATCACGGTGCGAACCGTGAAGGCCCCCGGCTTTGGTCCCAAGGGCGTGCTGCGCTGCGTATTGCCGTTCACGGTCTTCCTCAAGTTGAAGGACATCGGTGGCAATGTGCTGCCGCCCTACGACGAGGAGTTCCGCGAAGTGGCGATGGACGCGGAGCAGGCGCAGGCCTATGGACGCCTGGCGGGGCAACTGACCGCCGAGTTGAAGCAGGCGCTGGCGCGCCGCGACACGACGCTGCTGGGTGTGGTCCTCAACGTGCTGCTGGCCTGGCCGGACACGTGCTTTCGATCCGAGACGGTCAAGCATCCGCGCACCCGCAATCTGCTGGCGTTCACGCCGTCGCTGTTCACCGATCTGGAGGTCATGCCGAAGGAGCGGGAACTGATCGACATCTGCCGCGAGGAAAAAGCGGCGGGACGCAAGGTGCTGGTCTACAGCGTCTATACCGGCACGCGCGACACCACATCGCGCTTGAAGGTGCTGCTGGAGCAGGAAGGCTTCAAGGTGGCGGTACTGCGCGCGAGCGTGGATGCCTCCCGCCGGGAAGACTGGATCGCCGAGCAGTTGGATCGCGGCATCGACGTGCTCATCACCAACCCCGAACTGGTGAAAACCGGCCTGGACCTGTTGGAGTTTCCGACCATCGTGTTCATGCAGTCGGGCTACAACGTGTACTCGCTGCAGCAGGCTGCGCGCCGTTCCTGGCGTATCGGGCAGAAGCAGCCGGTCCGGGTGATCTACCTCGGCTACGCGGCCACCTCGCAGATGACTTGCCTGGGGCTGATGGCCAAGAAGATCACGGTGTCGCAGAGCACGTCGGGAGACGTGCCGGAATCCGGGTTGGACGTTCTCAATCAGGACGGCGACTCGGTGGAAGTGGCACTGGCACGGCAGTTGGTACATTGAGCATCGCTCGATTTTTGGCGGCCCCTTCGGGGGCCGTTTTCTTTTCTGTCGGGCCGGTGCGTGATCGGCCCCGCGATACCTGGCAGTCGAAAAATCGGGCGGCCCGCAGTTCCCTTTGTTCGCTGATGCGACGGCCTTCCCCTGCGAAGGTGGCATCACGAAGCCCCTGGGAGCCGCCGCATGCTATCCATTCGCCGCCCATACCCGGCCGGAAACGCCGCGCTTGCCGCCGGCCTGATCGCCGCCGCCCTGACCGCCGGATGCGCCACATCATCCGTCGCGCCACCCGTCATCGAACCGGAGCCGGAAACACAAGCCCGGCCCGTGCCGGACGGCTGGATTCCCATCGTTCGGTATGGGCGCTACACGCTGGTGGAGCTGGTCCCGGAGGCCGCCCAGCAAGACCTGCTGTTGCAGGTCATCGACGTGTCGATGCCGGCGACCCTGCCCGCGACGGTCGGCGAGGCGCTGGGCTACGTGCTGCTGCGTTCCGGCTACACCCTTTGCGAAGCCGATCCCGACGCCGCACCGCTCCACCATCTTCCCTTGCCGGCCGCGCACCTGCGGCTTGGGCCGCTTTTCCTGCGCGACGCCCTGCTGACGCTGGCGGGGCCGGCCTGGGAGCTTCACGTCGATGACGTGGCGCGGCGCGTGTGCTTCACCCAGGAACAGGAGCCGTTGCCATGACCCTGCCTCCCGATTTCCATCCGACTTCCCGCACCCGCCTGCTGCAAGTCGCCGCAGCGACCTGGCTGCTGCTGGTCAGCGCGGCTGTCGTCGTCAATCACGTGTCCCTGTCCCGCCTGGCCGAGGACGCGCGAGCCAGCGCGCCGGCCATTGAGGTCGCGCTGCTCGATAGCCGCCTCACCGAACTGGAACTGCTGACGGACAGCACCGGGCACGAGCTGGAACCGCTGACCCAGGCCAGCCTCGACACGGTTCGCCAGGCGCTGGAGGAACGGCTCGCCCGGCTCGAACAGGCGGACACCGAACCGCCTGCCACGACCGACATCGCGCACCTGCAAACCCGCCTCGATCAACTCGAAGCACGCTTGAAGGAAGTCCGCCAACCACCGCCATCCGCTGCCGCGCCGGCACGTCGCCTGCCTCCGGCCGAGGCCGCACGGCCCGCGACCGTCGAACCGCCATTCCGCCTGCTGGACATCGAATTGCGCGCCGGCGAGCGCTTCCTGTCCATCGCGCCCGCCGATTCCCGCTCACTCGCGGCGGTCCGCGTGCTGCGTCTCGGCGAGACCGAGAGCGGTTGGCGGCTCGAATCCCTCGAAGGGCGGACCGCGACCTTTCTGTTCAACGGGCAGGCGCGACGGTTGAACGTGCCGTAGGAGGTCTTCGTGAAGCCGTGGTTCGTTCGTTTCGTTCTGGCGTTCGCCGTCACTTCGATGACTTCGGCGGTCGCCGTCGCGCAGAACGCGCCTGCCGCCGACTCCCGCATCGTCCAGAGCCGGGACAGGGCCGCCATCGACGCCGATCTCGACGAACGCCTGGCGCGGGATTGGGGACTGCAAACCGAAGAGTGGGCGCGCTACCGGCAGTTGATGCAGGGGCCGCTGGGCGTGTACTCGCCCGGCCTCGATCCTTTCACGGCCCTGGGCATCGAAGCGCGCACGGACGAGGAACGCCGCCGCTACGCGGAGCTTCAGGTGCAGGCCGAGGCCCGCCGCGTCGAAAAATTGTTGGCGTACCAGCGCGCCTACGACGACGCCTGGAAGCGGCTCCATCCCACGCTTCAGCCCGTCGTCCTGACCGATGCCGGCACCCCTCCCGCCACGTCCGGCGCCCTGGGGCGGCTGGCGGTCTTTGTCAAGGACGACTGCCCGCCCTGCGAACAGCGCGTGCGGCAATTGCAGACCGCAGGCACGGCCTTCGATCTCTACATGGTCGGCAGCCGCCGGGACGATGCGCGCATCCGGCAATGGGCGGCCAAGGCAGGCATCGAGCCGGCCAAGGTGCGCGCACGGACCATCACCCTGAATCACGACGCTGGCCGTTGGCTGTCGATCGGTGTACCGGGCGAGCTGCCGGCCGTCGTGCGTGAGGTCAACGGGCAATGGCTGCGTCAGTGAGCCTTTGCCGGGCAGGCGTCCTGTGCCTGCTCTGTCTCACCGCCTGGACCACGCCCGCCCAGGCGCGGGAGATTCCGCCGCCGGCCTATCAACTGGCCGCGCACGACGCCGGCATTCCCTCGGCGGTGTTGTACGCCGTGGCCTTGCAGGAAAGCGGCATCGCGCTGCGTGGACGGCGAACTCCGTGGCCCTGGACCTTGAATGTCGCCGGCCAGGCACGCCGGTTCCAGACCCGCGAGGCCGCCTGCGCGAACCTGCGGCGCGCGCTGCGGGATGTGCCGGCGACACGCATCGACGTTGGTCTGGGGCAGATCAACGCCGGATACCAGGCACACCGTTTCGATCACCCCTGCGAACTGCTGGACCCGTACCGGAATCTCGCGGTCGCCGCCGCGATCCTGCGCGAACACCACAGGCCCGGCGATGACTGGCTGGTCGCCATCGGCCGCTATCACCGCCCCGCCGGTGGCGCTCCGGCAGCCCGCTACCGCCACAGCGTTCAAAAACATCTGGCCCGCGTGCAGGGCAGCCCGGTTCCGTCCATCGCATCGAGGAGTCATCGACCATGAACATCCGCCTGTGCGTACTGCCGCTGCTGGGTCTGCTGGCCCTCACCGCCCATGCCGCCGACCAGACCCTTGTCGTCGTCGAGGATCGGGGCGGCGCGTCCGCCTTGCCCTACTACCAGGCGCTGAACCTCCAGCCCCGAAACCCTCGCCAAGCACTACCGCCACCGCATATCGAGGTGCCGCCGCTGCCGGGGGAACGTCACGGCGAGGCCGACATGCTGCCAGTGCGCTCGACGCTGTTGACGCCGGGCACGGTGGAGCGTCGGGTGATCGAGGCGCCGGGGCTGCGCCCGCTGTTCCTCGTCGGTGATGACGAACGCTCACGCGCCTGGCTGCGTCAGCGCATGGAAGTCTTGCACGAACTCGGCGCGGTCGGCCTCGTGGTCAACGTCGAGTCCCAGGTCGCGCTGAATGCCCTGCGACGCCTGGCGCCGGAACTGATCCTGTCCCCGATCTCCGCCGACGACCTGGCCCGACGGCTCGGCATCCGCCACTACCCCGTGCTCATCACCGCCACGGGGGTCGAGCAGTGACATGGCCCAGCCGCATTCGGTGGAAGTCCTGCTGCGCCCGGCGGTCGAGCTTTACACCGTCGCGGTCTGCCTCGGCGCCGCCGTTCTCTGCCTCGCCGCGCCCTGGTCGCTGGCACTGAGCCCGCTGGTGGGCCTGGCCGGTGCGCTGGCCTTTCTGACCTTCGGCACCATCCGCTTCTACGAAGCCTGGGCGATCCTGCGCTATCGCCGCAACATCCGCCGCATGCCGCGCTATGTGATGGCCAGCCGCGACGTGCCGGTGAGCCAGCATCGCCTGTTCGTGGGCCGGGGTTTTCGCTGGGATCAGCGCCACACCCACAGGCTGATGCAGACATACCGGCCGGAGTTTCGCCGCTACGTCGAGCTGACACCGCTCTACCGATCCGTGCGCCGGCTGGAGGAGCGTTTGGAGTTCGCGCCTCGCCCGCTGCCTCTGCTGGCCCGCGTGACTGCGTGGGACAACCCGTTGAACCCGGCGCGGCCGCTGCCGCCGGTCGGCGGCCTGCCACGGTTACACGGCATTGAACCGCACGAGGTCGATGTGTCGCTGCCGCTGGGCGAGCGTGTCGGCCACACGCTGGTGCTCGGCACCACCCGTGTCGGCAAGACGAGACTCGCGGAGTTGTTCATCACCCAGGACATCCGCCGCAGGGTCAATGGCGAACACGAGGTCGTGATCGTCTTTGATCCCAAGGGCGACGCGGACCTGTTGAAAAGAATGTACGTGGAGGCCCAGCGCGCCGGACGCGCAGGGGAGTTCTATTGCTTTCATCTCGGCTGGCCGGACATCTCCGCGCGCTACAACGCGGTGGGCCGCTTCGGACGAATTTCGGAGGTCGCCACGCGCATCGCTGGCCAACTCTCCGGCGAAGGCAACAGCGCGGCGTTTCGCGAGTTCGCCTGGCGTTTCGTGAACATCATCGCGCGCGCTTTGGTGGAGTTGGGACGACGCCCCGACTATCTGCTGATCCAGCGCCACGTCATCAACATCGATGCGCTGTTCATCGAGTACGCGCAACACTTTTTCGCCAAGGCCGAACCGAAAGCCTGGGAGGTCATCGTCCAGCTCGAAGGTAGGCTGAACGACAAGAACATTCCCCGTCACATGATCGGACGGGAAAAGCGCGTGGTGGCGATCGAGCAGTACCTGTCGCAGGTGCGCGTCTACGACCCGGTGCTCGATGGCCTGCGTTCGGCGGTGCGCTACGACCGCACCTACTTCGACAAGATCGTCGCCTCGCTGCTGCCGCTGCTGGAAAAGCTCACCACGGGCAAGATCGCGCAACTGCTGGCACCGAACTATGCCGATCTCGATGATCCGCGGCCGATCTTCGATTGGTTGCAGATCATCCGCAAACGCGCGGTGGTCTACGTCGGCCTGGATGCGCTGTCGGACGCCGAGGTCGCGGCGGCCGTGGGCAACTCGATGTTCTCCGACCTAGTATCGGTCGCCGGGCATATCTACAAGTTCGGCATTGACGACGGCCTGCCCGGCGCCTCGACCGGCGCCAAGGTGCCGATCAATGTGCATGCCGACGAGTTCAACGAATTGATGGGCGATGAATTCATCCCCATGGTGAACAAGGGCGGCGGCGCCGGTATGCAGGTCACGGCGTACACGCAAACACTTAGCGACATCGAGGCGCGCATCGGCAACCGCGCCAAGGCCGGTCAGGTCATCGGCAACTTCAACAACCTGTTCATGTTGCGCGTGCGGGAGACGATCACCGCCGAGCTGCTGACCCGGCAGTTGCCCAAGGTCGAGGTGTACACCACCTCGATCGTCAGCGGCGCCACGGATACCTCCGATCCCGAGGGGCACACCGCGTTCACGTCCAACACGCAGGACCGCATCACCTCCACCAGCGTGCCGCTGATCGAACCGGCGCACGTGGTCAATCTGCCGAAGGGGCAGGCCTTCGCGCTGCTCGAAGGCGGCAACCTGTGGAAGATCCGCATGCCGCTGCCCGCGCCCGACGCCGACGAGGCCATGCCCAAGGACTTGCAGGAGCTGGCCGGCTACATGCGGCAGCACTACGTCGATGCCGGCGACTGGTGGGAAAGCCAGGGCCTGCCGGCGTTGCAGCACGAGGCGCTGCCGGCAGACCTGCTCGACGACTTCAAGCAAATGGCCTTCGCCGATCCTGCCGAGGATGGAAGGGCATGAGCGATCCGGCCGTCGCGGCGCAACGCCAACAGGTACGCCAGAGAGGTTTTCTCGCCAGCCTTGTCACCTTGCCGTTTCGCTTCTTCGGCGTGCTGTGCGGGTCGCTGCTGCTGTGCATCCTGGTCGAGTGGATCGGCATGCACCTGTTCTGGCCGGAACAGGGATGGCGCCACGCGCAAGACATGGTGGCCTACGAGCTGGACCAGCTATCGACCTACTTCACGCGCAGCGTGGTGGTGCAGGAACCGGGGCGCACCGCCCATCGGATTGTCGAGTGGGCGTATGAATGGGTCTTCCTCAAGACCGGGCTGCTGGAGTGGGTGCAGAACGCCTCCGCGCAGGCCAGCGCCGGCAGCCACGGTCAGACCAGGGATTTCCGGCACTACCTGAGCCAAGTTTACGTCCACCTGGAAAGCTATCTGATCGCGGCGGCGTACACGGTGCTGGTGTTCCTCGTGCGCCTGCTGGTGCTGTGCCTGATGCTCCCGCTGTTCCTCATGGCGGCTTTCACTGGCCTCGTGGACGGCCTGGTACGCCGTGACATCCGCCGCTTCGGCGCTGGGCGCGAATCCGGCTTCGTCTATCACCGCGCCAAGGCGGCCTTGATGCCTCTGGTGGTACTGCCGTGGGCGGTCTACCTCGCGTTGCCGATCAGCGTGAGTCCAATCCTGATCCTGCTGCCCAGCGCCGTCCTGCTGGGCGTGGCCGTGGACGTGGCCGCCGGGAGCTTCAAGAAGTACCTCTAGCGTTCGCCCAAGGAATGCGGTGGATCGGCCGTTCTTATTGATTGCGGAAACGCATCCCTTCTCGCCGCAGCATCACGCCATCCATACAACTTTCGGATCGCGCGATGGGCACGACGGCCAACACAGCATTCGTCCGGTGGCGCGCACTGGCTCCAGCCCTAGCCTGCCTGCTGCTGGTCACGCCAAGCGCGTTCGCCGCTGATACCGCTTCCGAGCATGCGCAGCTCGCCGCGCTCGTGCGTCAGCTCGACATGCTCGACCGGCTGGCCGAGCACAGCGAGCGCCTGCCGAAGCAGGACGCCTCCCGCTACCACTTTGACTACGCGCGGCTGCGCGAGGACATCGAGCGTGTCCGTAGCGGCATCCGTGACTACCTGACGCCGCAGCGCGCACAGCCGCGCGACCCCACAACGCTGATCGGCGATTACCGCCAAGAGGAGGAGGACGCGCCATGACGAGCGATCAGGTCGCCGCCTTTCAGGCCAACAGCGGCTTCGGCCCTGCGGATGTTTCCGTCGTCCTGGTCGGCAGCGTGTTCGTGGTGCTGTTGCTGTGGGGCGTGTGGGCACTGCGCACGGCCTATGTCGGCTGGGCCGAACACAGCATCTCCCAGCGCCAGTTCCTCGGCGTCGCGCTGCGATTCGTCGCGATGTACGTCGTGCTGACGTTTTTCCTTCTCTCTTGACGCAAAGAGGATTCCGCCATGACTTTCCGTTCCATCTCCACTCGCTTCGCCCACCTGGCCGGCCTGCCCGCCGTCGCCGTGATCTCCGCGAGCCTGTCGCCGATCGTGCAGGCCCAGGGCCTGCCGACCATCGAAGACCCGTCGCGGGGTACCGGTAGCGGCATCATGGAGACGCTGCGCAATTACGGTTACGACATCGTGATGCTGGTCGCGCTGCTCGTGGTCGCCTCGATGTTCGTCGGCGTCTGCTACCACGCCTACAGCACCTATTCGGAGATTCACACCGGGCGCAAGACCTGGGGTCAGTTCGGTTTGACGGTCGCGATCGGCGCGATCCTGCTGGTCGTGGGCATCTGGCTGCTCACCGAAGCCACCGGCGTCCTGTAAGGAGGTCGGGGCGATGTCGGGGAGCCAGGACAGCCTGCACGACGGCACGGTGACGTTCCTGCCGCACCGTCTGAACCGTCAGCCCGTGGTGGTGCGCGGGCTGACGGCCGACGAACTGTGGGTCTGCGTGGGGCTCTCCGCCACGGTCGGCCTGATGCTGGGCATTCCGCTGGCGTGGCTGGCGTCCACGCTCGCGATGGTGCCGACCCTGATCGTGGCGGCCATCGGCATGGGCGTGTTCGTTGGCGGCGGCGCGTTGCGACGCCACAAGCGGGGGCGTCCCGACACCTGGCTGTACCGGCACCTTCAGTGGTGGATCGCGCTGCGCCATCCCGCCTTCGCGCCCTACACGGGCGGCAGGTCGCTGGTCACGCGGTCGGGCTGCTGGACGGCGCGCAGGAGTGCGCCATGAGCCGCTTCAAGAACGAGATCACGCACCTCCAGGCGCACATCAAGACCTTGCGCATGGGAGCCGCCGCGCTGTTCGTCGTCGCTCTGGTGCTGGGCTTCGGCTGGTGGAGTGCGCCCCGCGATCTGACCATCCACGTGCCGCCGGACCTGCGTTCGGGCAGCGTGCGCAAGTGGTGGGAAGTGCCGCCGGAGTCGGTCTACGCCTTTACCTTCTATGTCTTCCAGCAACTCAACCGCTGGCCGACGAACGGCGAGGACGACTACGCGCGCAACATCCACGCACTGTCGGCCTACCTGACACCCGGCTGTCAGATCTTCCTGCGGCGCGACTACGAGCAGCGCCGCAGCACGGGCGAACTGCGTCAGCGCGTGCGGGGCATCTACGAGATTCCGGGTCGCGGCTTCGGCGACGACCCGACGGCGCGCGTCCGCGTGGTGTCCGACCGCGACTGGATCGTCACGCTGGACGTGACGGCCGACGAGTACCACGGCGCCGAACAGGTCAAGCGCGCGCTGGTGCGCTACCCGCTGAAGGTGGTGCGTCTGGATATCGACCCGGAGCGCAATCCCTTCGGCCTGGCGCTGGACTGTTACAGCAGCACCCCGCAACGCATCGCGCCGCAGGGGGCAGCCGCCTCCGCCGTCGATGGTCCCGGAGGTCCGTAGGGAGTCCCGCGATGAAACGTCTTGTTCTTAACATCCTGGCAACCGCCACCTTGACCTTGGGCCTGATCCCGAGCGCTCTGGCGCTGGAAATTCTGCGCTGGGAGCGGTTGCCGCTGGCCGTGCCTCTCGTGGTCGGCCACGAGCGTGTGATCTTCATCGACCGCAATGTGCGTGTCGGCGTGCCCGCCTCGCTGGGCGACCGCCTGCGCGTGCAAAGCGCCGGCGGCGCCCTCTACCTGCTTGCCAGCGAACCGATTGAGCCGACCCGCCTGCAATTGCAGGATGCCGACACGGGCATCCTGATCCTGCTCGACATTGCCGCCGAACCTGGCGAGGCGCCGCTGGAACCCGTGCGCATCGTCGAAGGCGAATCGCACGCCAAGCGCTACGGCGACACCGGCAAGCCACCAGCCGCCGACACGGCGCGGCTCCCCGCGCGGGAGACGCCGGTTCCCGTGGTGCTGACGCGCTACGCCGCGCAGAGCCTGTACGCGCCCCTGCGCACGGTGGAGCCGGTGAACGGCGTGGTGCGCGTGAACCTGCGCCGCGACCTGGCGCTCGACACACTGCTGCCGACGCTGCCGGTGCGCGCCAGGGCGCTGGCCGCGTGGCGGCTGGAAGATCAATGGGTGACGGCGATCCGGCTGACCAACACGTCCGCCCGGTGGATCGACCTGGACCCGCGCGCCTTGCAGGGCGATTTCGTCACCGCGACGTTCCAGCACCCCGACCTGGGACCGGCGGGCGATTCGCGCGACACCAGCGTGGTGTACCTGGTGACGCGCGGCCGCGGCCTGGCGCAATCGCTGCTGCCGGCCATCAGTCCCATCGACGCTGCGCACAACTTGCCGGCCTCCGCAGCGGCCGGCAGCGCGGAAGGAGCCGGCGATGCGCAGTAACGGTCTGCTCAAGTGGTTGATGCTGCCGATGGCGGTGTTGCTGGTGTTCATCGGCATCAAGCTGTTTTCCGGCGACCGTGGCGCATCGCCGCTCCCCGGCGATGCCGGCGGCCAACTGACGGCAGACGAGATGCGGGCGCTCGGCATCGAAGGCGACACGCCGCACGATACGGTCGCCACGCTGGTGGCCCAGGTGCGGCAGTTGCGCACCGAATTGCAGACCGCGCTGTCCGACAACCGCAACCAGCGGGCGGAGAACGACCGCCTGCGTCAGCGCGAGCGGTCGATCGAGCAACGTATCCAGAATGTCCTGGACACCGAACGCGCCCAACTGCGTCAGGATCGCGAACAGGCGGTCAGCGAACGGCAACAGGCCCAGGGGTTGTTGCAGGACTTGCAACGCCAGTTTGAAGGCCTGGGGGGCAGGGCCGGCCACACCGACCTGCCGATCGGTCTCGGGCTGGAGGACGGCGACGGCCAGCACTTCGGCCGTGACGGCGTGCGCTGGATCGAGCCGGACGACGCCAGGCCCGCCGAAGGCAGGAGCGGCAGTCGCGGCGGCTTCAGCTTCCCCAACGATTTCAGCCCGGTCGGGGAAACCCTGGACGCCGCATCCGAGACCCTCGGCCGCGCCACCGGCGGCGCCGTCGGCACGTCGTCGCTTGAGGCGGTCTACACCGTGCCCTCGAACTCGACCCTGATGGGATCGATCGCGATGACGGCGCTTATCGGGCGCGTACCCATCGACGGCACGGTGAACGATCCCTATCCGTTCAAGGTCGTGATCGGCCCCGACAACCTGACGGCCAACGGCATCGACATCCCGGATGTGGCCGGCGCGGTTGTCAGCGGCACGGCCTCGGGGGACTGGACGCTTTCCTGCGTGCGCGGGCAAATCCGCTCCATCACCTTTGTGTTCGAGGACGGCACCATCCGCACGCTGCCGGAAGAGTCCGGTCGCAACAGCAGCAACCGGAGCGACACCGGCACCCAGGGAGGCCTCGGCTGGATCAGCGATCCCCACGGCATCCCTTGTGTCAGCGGTGAACGGCGCAGCAACGCCCAGCAGTATCTCGGCACCCAGGCCCTGATCACGGCCGCCGGCGCGGGCGCAGCCTCGCTGATCGACTCGGACAGCGGCCGGGTGTCCTACGTCGGCAGCGACGGCTCGATCGGGACGGTCGGGATCACCGCCAACGAGGCGATGGGCCGCATCCTGGCCGGCGGGGTGCAGGAGATGTCGCAGTGGGTGAACAAGCTCTACGGCCAGGCCTTCGCCGCCGTCTACGTCGAGCCGGGCGCCAAGGTCGCCGTGCATATCGAGCAGCCACTCACCATCGACTACGACGCCAAGGGGCGCCGGGTCGATCACCGTCTCGGAGGTTCCCATGTCCCGGATCTGGATTGAACGGCTCGCCGTCGTGCTCATGGTCATCGCACTGGCCGGCTGCGCGACCAGCAAGGAGAAGCTGCTGACCCACGGCGACCAGACCATGCTCGACATCTGGAATCAGGAAACGGGCGGACCGGCGGGCGGCGGCCGCGCATCGCGCGAGCTGCTGGACGCCCGGCAAACCCTGCGGCGGCCGCTCACCGACACGGACATGCAGGCCGCGCCCGGCGTGCAGACCCGTTACACCCGCACGGCGCAGAACGAGATTTACCGGCAGTTCCACCGCCTCCCCAACCCGGACCTGGTGATGTACGTGTTCCCGCACCTGGCCGGCACCGATCCGGTGCCGGTGCCCGGCTACAGCACGGTGTTCCCGTTTTATCAGCGCGTGCAGTACGCCCTGCCGGGCGAGCGCGTGGAGGACTATTGAATGGCGTGGTCGCTGCCGTGGCCGCGCAAACCTGTGCCGGCATCCGAGGAATCCGAAGCACAGCAGGCCGACGCCTGGGAACGCCATGTGGCCGACCTGAAAGCGCATGGCATTCCCGAGCCCGGCACCCGCCTCGATCCGAAACACCGGCCCGCCACTCAGGCGGACGAACAGGCTCTCTACGACGTGGCGCCGTCCTTCGTGGACCTGTTGCCGTGGGTGGAATATCTGGCCGATACCAAGAGCCTGTTGCTGGAGGACGGTGAATCGGTGGCGGCGTTCTTCGAGCTGACACCGATCGGCACCGAAGGACGCGAAAGCGATTGGCTGTGGCAGGCCCGAGACGCGCTGGAGAATGCCCTGCAGGACAGCTTCGACGAACTCGACGAGCAACCCTGGGTGGTACAGCTCTATGCCCAGGACGAAGCCGACTGGACGGGCTATCTGAACGTCTTACGGGACTACATCCAGCCGCGCGCGCAGGGCAGCGCGTTCAGCGACTTCTACCTGCGGTTCTTCGAGCATCACCTACGGGCCATCACCAAGCCGGGCGGCCTGTTCGACGACACCACCGTGACCCGCCTGCCGTGGCGCGGCCAGACGCGGCGCGTGCGCATGGTGGTCTATCGTCGCGCGCCGGGCGCTTCACACCGTCGCGGCCAATCGCCCGAACAGGCCCTGGCAACGGTATGCGACCGGCTGGCCGGCGGTCTCGCCAATGCCGGCGTCAAGGCGCGTCGCCTGGGCGCGGCGGACATCCACGCCTGGTTGCTGCGCTGGTTCAACCCGAACCCGACCTTGCTGGGCGCGACGGCTGCCGATCGTGAGCGCTTCTACCAGTTGGCCGCCTACCCCGAAGAAGCGAACGAAGGCGACGTCGAACTCGCCAGCGGCACGGACTTCTCGCAACGGCTGTTCTTCGGCCAGCCACGCTCCGACGTGACGAACGGCATCTGGTTTTTCGACGATATGCCGCATCGGGTCATGGTGCTCGACCGGCTGCGCACGCCGCCGGCAACCGGACATTTGACCGGGGAAACGCGCAAAGGCGGCGATGCCTGCAACGCGCTGTTCGACCAGATGCCCGAGGACACTGTGATGTGTCTCACCCTCGTCGCCACGCCGCAGGACGCACTGGAAGCGCACCTGAACTACCTGGGCAAGAAAGCGGTCGGCGAAACGCTGGCGTCCGAGCAGGCCCGCCAGGACGTGCAGCAGGCACGTTCGCTGATCGGCAGTTCGCACAAGCTCTATCGCGGCGCGCTGGCCTTCTACCTGCGCGGGCGCGACATGGCCGAACTCGATGCGCGCGGCCTGCAACTCGCCAATGTCATGCTCAACGCCGGCCTCCTGCCCGTGCGCGAGGAGGATGAGGTCGCACCGCTCAACAGTTACCTGCGCTGGCTTCCCTGCCTCTATGACCCGGCCAGGGATCGACGCCAGTGGTACACCCAGCTCATGTTCGCGCAGCACGCGGCGAATCTCGCGCCCGTGTGGGGGCGCAATCAGGGCACCGGGAACCCCGGCATCACCTTCTTCAATCGCGGTGGCGGCACCGTCGCCTTCGACCCGCTCAACCGGCGCGACCGGCAGATGAACGCGCACCTGTTCCTGTTCGGTCCGACCGGCTCGGGCAAATCGGCCACGCTCAACAACATCCTCAACCAGCTCGTCGCGATCTACCGGCCCCGGCTGTTCATCGTCGAGGCGGGGAACAGTTTCGGTCTGTTTGGCGAATTCGCCCAGCGCCTTGGCCTGACGGTGCATCGGGTGAAGCTCGCGCCCGGCGCCGGGGTGAGCCTCGCGCCCTTCGCCGATGCGTGGCGTCTGGTCGATACGCCCAGCCAGGTGCGGACGCTGGACGCCGATGCCCTGGACGAGGAACAGGAACCCGAAGACGCATCGAGCGAAAGCGACGAACAGCGCGACGTGCTCGGCGAGCTGGAGATCACCGCCCGCCTGATGATTACCGGCGGCGAGGACAAGGAAGAGGCGCGCATGACCCGCGCCGACCGCAGCCTGATCCGCCAGTGCATTCTCGACGCGGCGCATCGCTGTGCGCCGGAGAAGCGCACGGTGCTGACCGAGGACGTGCGCGACGCCCTGCGCGAACGCGCCAGCGATTCCGCGCTGCCGGAAGCCCGGCGCGCTCGCCTGCTGGAAATGGCGGACGCGATGGATATGTTCTGCCAAGGACTGGATGGCGAAATGTTCAACCGACCCGGCACGCCATGGCCGGAAGCGGACATCACCATCGTCGATCTGGCGACCTTCGCGCGCGAGGGCTACAACGCGCAGCTTTCCATCGCCTACATCTCGCTCATCAACACCGTCAACAACATCGCCGAGCGGGATCAATTCCTGGGGCGCCCCATCGTCAACGTCACCGACGAGGGTCACATCATCACGCGCAATCCATTGCTCGCCCCTTACGTCGTCAAGATCACCAAGATGTGGCGCAAGCTCGGCGCCTGGTTCTGGCTGGCGACGCAGAACCTGGACGATCTGCCCAAGGCCGCCGAACCGATGCTGTCGATGATCGAGTGGTGGATCTGCCTGTCGATGCCACCCGACGAAGTGGAGAAGGTCGCGCGCTTCCGCGAACTCAATCCGGCGCAGAAGGCGCTGATGCTGTCGGCGCGCAAGGAGTCCGGCAAGTTCAGCGAAGGCGTGATCCTGTCGAAGTCGATGGAAGTCCTGTTCCGCGCCGTGCCGCCGAGCCTCTACCTGGCCATGGCGATGACCGAGCCCGAGGAGAAGGCCGAGCGCTATCAGTTGATGCGGCAATACGGCATCGGCGAGCTGGAGGCTGCTTTCAAGGTCGCCGAGAAAATCGACCGGGCTCGCGGCATCGAGCCATTGCCGCTCGACGCCCTCGGTTGAGGCGGAAAGATCATGCACACGCCAGGCCTGCCTACGCACACGCTACGACGCTACCTGGGGCCGATGCTGGCCGGGATCGCGGTGCTACTCGTGCTCGTGCTGCTGGCCTGGTCGCTTGGACGCAGCCCGCACACTGGCGATCCGGCGTCCGCCGAGGCTGCCGCGTCGGCGAGTCCGCCGTGGCGCTACGGACGCATCGATGCGCGGTTCACGCTGATCGAGTACGCCGATCTGGAATGCCCGTACTGCCAAGCCTACTTCCCTGTGCTGAAGCGCTGGATCGACGCCAATCCCGATGTGAACTGGCAATGGCACCATCTGCCGCTGCCGATGCACGAACCGGCCGCCACGCAATCGGCACGCCTGGCGGAATGCGCGGGGGAAACCGGCGGGCGGGAAGCGTTTTGGAACACCGTCGCCTGGATTTACCAGCATACCCACGGCGGCGGTCGGGGCCTGCCGCCCGGCATCCAGCCGTCCGGCGCGACGCCCGAGCTGCACGAGTGCCTGGCCAGCGCACGGCCCGACGCCGTGATCCGGGCACAGGCCGAGGAAGCCGCGCTGGCCGGCATCACCGCGACCCCGATGCTGCGCGTAATCGACAACCGCACCGGCCAGGCATTGCTGCTGCCGGGTGCCGTCGAAGGCGATGCCTTGCTGTCGGCCATTGATCTGCTGACGTCATCGGGCGATGAGCCGGCGATGACCGAAACCTTGCCCGAGATACCCGAGATGCCTGCTGACAACGTCAGCGACATGCCCAGGTAGCCGCGATCTTCAAGGCTGCGGCGCGGTTCCGACCGCGTTGATCGTTCCAGTTCGCACCGCATCCCACGCGCGAATGTCCGTCGTCTTCGATGGAGGATGCCAATCATCCAGGCCCAATTCCGGGCTTTCATCATCACGTCCCACGGGGGTCTCACCCCCACACGGGGACGGGAACCCCCGTTTCATCTATCAAGGAGGTTCCCATGAATCCGTCCGATACCGTCGCCGACGGTGCATCATCAGCGCTCGTCCGGTACGCGAGCATCCACGAAGATCCGTTGATCCGGCAAGCCATCGGTGTGCTGGAGGAACGTCTCTTCAAACACGGTGCCGAGCTAACCAGCCCGGCCAGCGTGCGAGAATATCTATGGCTGAAACTCGCCAGCGAAGCACTGGAAGTCTTTGCCGTCGTGTTTCTCGACTCGCAACACCGCGTGATCGCTTTCGAGCCGATGTTCCACGGCACCATCGATGGCGCCAGTGTGTATCCCCGCGCGGTCCTCAAGCGGGCGATCGAGCACAATTGCAGCGCGGTCATCTTTGCCCACAATCACCCTTCGGGCGTGACCGAGCCGAGCCATGCCGACAAGGCAATCACGACCCGATTGAAATCGGTTCTCGAATTGGTGGACGTTCGTGTTCTGGACCATTTCATCGTCGGTGAAGGAACGCCTTTTTCCTTCGCGGAAGCCGGCTTGCTGTAGTCCTTGAGGCGCCCCACCAGGCGCCTCTTTTTTCGTGTTCGGGTCGGATGAAAGCGGTCGCGGGACAGTTCCCTTTCTTGATGGTGTCCATCTGCCCGATGGGATCGACTAGCGCGAGTATCGACCCAATGGGAGCCACCCCATGTACCCACACTCTGAACACGTCGAGACACAACGACACCGGCTGCGCTGCCGCCCAACGCTGGCTTCGTGCATGCTGGCAATGGCCGCAGCCGCGATGGCCCACGCCGCAGCGGCGGACGTCCGGGTATTCACCGACCGGCATCACGCCGTAGAGGCTCCCTCCGGCGTCTACGTTGTCGAGTTGGACGCGCCTGCCCGCATCGAAGCGGAGCTGGCCGCTAACCTTCCCGCCGATCCGGCACAGGCGGCCGCCATCGTCCGGCAACGATTGCAGGATGGCGGCACGCCGCTCCAACGCCGCCTGGCCAACGCCTACCAGGGCTTAACCGACGCCTGGAGCCTGGGCGTCACCAAGATTCCCGCCGTGGTCGTCGATCGGCGCTACGTCGTCTACGGCGAAACCGACGTGCCCCGCGCGCTGGCGCGCATCGAGGAATACCGGAGGATGCAGCCATGAAGCTATCCCGCCGCGCATGGCGCACCGGCATGGCGTCCGTCCTGCTGGGTACCGCCGCTTCCGCCTTCGCACTCAACACCGCCACCATCACCGGCTCGGTGCTGTCGCCCGATTGCTTGTCGTATCGCGTGCAGGGCATTTGCTATTGGCTGTACTGCACGCTCACCGGCTGTACGGTGCGCACCTCGGTCAAGGTACAGCACTACGTTCCCGATGCCGTCGTGTCGAGCTACTCGAACACCGGGGAGAACCCCTGGCTGGAAGTGCGCGCGATGAGCATGCCGAATCCCACCGCTCAAGGTGGGGGTGACGGCACGACGAACGAAGAACACGAGAACAACCTGGCGAAGTTCAAGAACGCCGACGTGATCGGGCATCCAGGCGCTACCATCTTCAGCGAGTTCGTCAGCCAGTTGGGTTACTCCTGCGCCGGTGCGGGCACGGCGTTCATGCCGTACCTGCTGAGCACGCTCGATACCGTGGCCTGGCGCTACAACATCCCCGAATCCGTCTATCCCGAGGCGCTGATCCCTGGGATGCGCGAGATCGGCACGCGCACCGGCCTGAACCTGTGGGGCAACGTCTATCCACGCGGTGGGCTCCTGCATCATGTGGACGACTACAAGGCGGCTGCCGTCGTCGCGCAGCGTGCCGGCGACATCGTGACCCGGCGTGGGCAGGTCCATGTCTATCAGCCGCTGCTTGCCAATGCGAGCGCGGGCTACTGGCCCGCAGGTGCCTTGGTGGAAAGCGATGCCTCCACGGGAAAGTGGCAGGAATTGACGCCTCGGCTGTCATCCTCCTGCGCGGTCTTCCCGCACAACAACGTCCGCATCCAGGCGCAGCAAGGCGACTATGCCTGGGCGCTGTGGCGCCCGTACTCCTGCTGTCAGCGGCGCGGTCAGGTGTTCCTCGGCAGCACGGATTTCAACTGAGGGCCGGCCGATGAAAATGTTCCCACGCCCACGACGCTTCACCATGACGCTGCCGGCGCGCAGCATTCTGTTCGCTGGCGTGCTGGCCGCGATGAGCCACACGCTGTGGGCGCAGACCAGCGTCAACGACTATGGCGTGCATCATCGCGGCAGCGTCATCGGCGATGACGTGCTGTACAGCATCGGTGGCGGCCGGGCGGTGTCGATGGGGCCGGTCGGCCAGATGCAGCACCTCGGTGTCGGCATCGGCTGGAACAGCAACCTGATCTGCGGCGACATGAGCATCACCACCACGCTGCAGAACCAGCTCAACGGCATCACCAACGGCTTCCAGACCATCATGAGCCAGGTGATCCAGAACGCCACGGCGGCCGTGGCGTCGTTGCCGGCGCTCATCATCCAGCGCGCCGATCCCGGTCTGTACAACCTGCTGACCAACGGCATCTTGCAGGCACGGCTCGATTTCGACCGCAGCAAGCTCACTTGCCGCGCGATCGCCAATCGCATGGCCGACGCGGCGGGTGGCCAACTCGGCTGGGACCAGTTGGCCGAGGGCATGGCGCTCAAGCAGGCCGTGGCCAGCACCGACGCCGTATCGGCGATCGAACAGGCCGAGACCAGTCGCGGCAACGACGGTGTGCCCTGGGTCGGCGGCGGCAATGCCGGCGGCGCCGGACAGAATCCCATCCGCGTGGTCAGCGACGTGACCCGCGCCGGCTACAACCTGCTCAACGGCCGCGGCGCGACCGATACCTCGCCGATCGACAGCATCACCTGCGGTAATCGCCTGAGCTGCCAGACCTGGCCTTCTCCCGAAGCCGCCACCGATTGGGCAACCCGCGTGCTGGGTGAGCAAGAGCATCGGACCTGCGATGGCTGCCTCAAGACCCAGGCCACCGCCGGCGTCGGCCTGACGCCCCTGATTCAGGAAGAGTACGAGACCAGGCTGGAGGCGCTGCGGGATCTGGTGACGGGTGCCAGCGCGACCACGTTCGAGAACCTGGAAGCGGCCGGCAGCACTTCACTGCCGATTACGCGCGGCGTCATCGAGGCGCTGCGCGACGAACCGGACCAGGATGTGCTCGCGCGGCGTCTGGCTTCCGAAGTCGCGTTGGCCAGCGTGCTGGAGAAGGCCCTGCTGTTGCAGCGGACGCTGCTCGCCGGCCGCAAGGAGCCCAACGTCGCGGCCAACCAGCTCGCGCAGGATGCCATCGCCCACGAAAGCGGTCTGCTGGAACAGGAGATCAACAACCTCAAGACCGAACTGGACCTGCGGCGCGAACTGGCAGCGAATTCGCCAATGGCGATCATCCAGCGGCACGGTACGCGCAGCGCCGGCTCGCGCGGCATCTACCAGGGCGACACCGAGCGCGATCGCCTCGACGCCATCCAGCGGCCGCAGAACCCCGGCAATCCGCCATGAGGATCGGGCTGCGGAAGTGGCTGTTCAACCGGCAACTCGGACGCACGCTGGGATGGATTGCGCTGATCGTGTTCGTCGCCGTGGCCGTCAACCTCGTCGGCATTCGCCTCGTCGGTGATGCGGACACATGGAGTCGGTGGCTGGACGAGCATGCCGGCTACTTCCTCGTTTGGCGGCTGTGCCTGTATGGCGCGACGGCCTACGGGTGGATATGGATGCGTCGCCGCCTCCGGGAACGCGACACATCCCGCGAAGCGCATCAGCGCCTGCTGCGCGCGGAGGTCGGCGCCGTCGCCGCCATCGTGCTGCTCGAAATCAGCGTGCTGCTGCGACAACCGTAGCGATGCGGGACGACGACCATGACCCTCTACACCACGGACTATCTTGAGTATTACCTGACACTGGTTGCCTGGATCATCAACAACGGCATCTGGAATGTGCTGGTGGCCAGCGGCATCTTCGCGCTGCCGTTCCTCGCCATCGTCGTGCAGGAATGGCTCAAGGCCCGTGCGGAAGGCGCGGACGAAGGCAACAAGGGCGTGCTCTCGTCCATGCGCATCGAGAACCGCGTGTGGGTGGCGATCGTGGTCATCATGTTCGCCGGCATTCCCTTCATTCCCCTTGACCTGAGCACCATCCAGTTCGATCGCACGCGCTCGACCCAATGCCGGGTCAATGTGCCGCTGCCCTCGGAAACGAACTGGTCCGCTTCGTTCACGACGATCAACAACCAGAGTGCCCATGTGCCAGTCTGGTGGTTCTTCATGCACTCGCTGTCCAAGGCCGTCACCGGCGCCGCCGTGGCGGCGATCCCCTGCGGCACGGACCTGCGGCAGATGCGCATGGAGATCGACAGCACGCGCATCGCCGACCCGGTGCTGGCCCAGGAAGTCGCCGACTTCACGCACGACTGCTACGGGCCGGCCCGCGCCAGGCTGTTCATGAGCCGGCCGACACTCAGCGAGGAGCAGATGAACGACGTGACCTGGATCGGTTCGCGCTTCTTCCTGGACACGGCCGGCTTCTACGATACGTATCGCTCGCGCGGACCACGCGACGCCTGGCCCTATGACGACACGCGCGACGCCGGCCTCGCCGAAGTCTCCACTGGCGGCGGCTATCCGACCTGTCGGCAGTGGTGGGCGGACAGCGGCGACGGGCTGCGCGATCGTCTGTTAGCCCAGGTTGATCCGGGCCTGCTGTCCCGGCTCGGCCAATGGGCCGGTTCCCTGAGCCAGACCCAGGCCGACGATGCCGTGATCCGTGCCATCGCTTCACCACGGCAACAAGTCATGAACCAGGGGCACGTCTACACCGACTACGGTGGTCAGATCGGTATGACGCTCCCCAACGTCGCCACCCGCGTCGTATCGGATGTGGGGCTGACGGTAGGATCACTCAGAATGTTTCCGGCCATGGATGTGGTGCGTCAGGCGTTGCCCATGATCCTGTCGTTCCTGAAGATGGCGATGGTCATCTGCATTCCGCTGGTGCTGATCTTCGGCACCTACGACTTGCGAACGGTGGTCACGGTGACTGCCGTGCAGTTCTCGCTGTTCTTCGTCGATTTCTGGTTCCAGCTCGCACGCTGGATCGATTCCACGATCTTGAACGCGCTCTACGGCTGGCACTCGCCGCACAGCAACTTCAATCCGCTGATGGGTTTGAACAACGCCTTCGGAGACATGCTGCTGAATTTCGTGATGGCGACGATGTTCATCATCCTGCCAGGCTTCTGGGTCGTTGCATTGACGTGGGCCGGGGTCAGGACGGGGAACATTCTCGGCGGGTTCATCACTGGCACGACGGATGCGAAGTCGGCGGGCGGTAGCGGCTCGCGCCTCGCCATGGCGGCGGCGACGAAAGGCGCTGCGAAGTAAGGAGTCGTTCCCGGTCTGCTGGAACAGCTACGGGTCGTCGGGATCGCCCAGGTCGATGCGCCAGTCGTCCTTGTCGTAGACGCCGGCACCCGAATGACCGTCCCTGAGTTCAGGCTGCTTCTCTTCATCCAGGTCGGCGTTGCGCACAAGCCAGGCTGCGATCAGCGCGAACGCGAGCAGCAGGGCCAGCCAGAACGCCGCGTACAGCAGCACGCCGAACACCACGAGCTTCACGATCCAGAACAGCAGCCGCGCTACGCCGGCCGGCAGTCCCTTTCCCGCCAGCCACTGGATGGCACGGGCCTCTTGCCGTGCAAGGCCGCGCCACGCACGGCCGAGCCATCTGCCGACGCGTTCTGCTTTTGTGGTATGGGGCGTCGCGTTCATCACTGTTACCTCATGCAGAGGGTTTATCGCTTCTCCTGTGTGGACCAATCAGACCGGCTCGCGGCAACCAGGCTGTCCCAATCGTCCGGCGGATTCCCTCGTTCGAGCATCTTCTCGAACATGGCGTAGGGGTCGGACTTGCTGCCCGCCGAGCGCAGCGTCTGCTCATCGTTGACCCAGGCGAACACGATGGTCTTCGCCTTGGAGTCGTAGCGAAAGAACAGGCGAAACCGCCGTCCGACCTTCGCGCGCCGCCAGTGCCGATGGGCTGGCCCAAGGGTATTGCCCTGGCGGTATTCGTCCCGTGCCGGATCGCTCGGCACCGTCTCCAGCATCAACTGGCTCAACGCACGAAACAGCTTGACGTTGGCGTTGCGCTCGAAGCCCTTCGGGTCGTTGCGCTCCGCGCGTCCGGCCGCCACGTGCAGCTTCTGAAGCTGCTCCACGATGCACCCGTGGAACAGCAGCACCCATCCGTGGCGCTGCATCAAAGTGCCACTTCCCCCTCGATGTCTTCATCGAGGTCTGAGGCGTGGCCGACGTTGGCGAGCATGGCTTGGGCGAGTTCCACCGGCAGTGCTCCGACGTTCCTGCCGCTGCGGATGTCCGCTTCCAGCAGGCCCAGGAAGGCGCTAATCGCCGGGTCTTCGTGCTCGGTCTCTGCGCGGGTGACGACGACTTCGCCGCCGCGCAGCTCGAAGGCCACCTTGCCGCCGGTGGTCACACCCAGCGCCTGCCGGATGGACTTGGGCAACGTGATCTGTCCTTTGGACGTGAGTGTGGCGAGTTCGTGGATGCCGGGCATGGTTGGGCTCCTGTCTTTGATCCTCATGTCTCGATGGTAAGGAAATTTCCTTACCATGTCAATCCAGGAATCCTTTGGTGCGTCGTGCTGCATAAGCTGTGCTCCATCCCACTGCGGAAAGGCCCATCGTAAGCAGGACACAGGCTGCCTTCCGCTTTTAAAGCGGCATGGGCCAGAACCCGTTTGTCTGTGGCTGGATACCCACGGTTGCCCTATACACGGCTGGGAAGGGCAGGCAGTAGCTCATCGCTGTGATTAGATATTGCTACAAAAATAAAACATGATGGTATTTTCAATGCGTTTTTCATGCGGGGCGCTTCTGATTGATTGGATTCTGTGCTATTTTTCGCACATGAACGGAAATCCTAGACACCAGTTAATCAAGCGTCTGCAGGCGGAGCTACCGCGTGGAGCGCCGTTCGACCTTGCCACCCTGAACCAGTTCGGGGTGTCGCCCCAACTCGCCGCCCACTACGCCGATGGGGGTTGGCTCGTGCGCCTGGCTCAGGGCGTCTATGCCTTTCCGAACGATGACTTCGGGGTCTACGGTGCCCTGAAGTTCCTGCAACAGCGTGTGCCCGGCCTGCATGTCGGCAGCAAGAGTGCCCTGGCCCTGCAGGGTGTGCAGCACAACCTGGGCAGCCGAGACACGCTGGTGCTGTGGGGCGATAGCCGCTTCGCGTTGCCGGCATGGTTCACCTCACGCTTTCCGGCACGCTACGTCCACGCTCGCCTGTTCGATTGGCCGAACACCACTCTGGCCAACAAGACCCTGACCACGCCGCCGGGCCTGCCCGAACACCTACAGGTCGCTGTTCCCGAGCGTGCCGTCCTGGAGCTGTTGTACGAGGTCGGCGTCAAGCAAAGCCTCGAAGAAGCCCGCAATCTTTTCGACGGGCTGCGCTCACCCCGCAAGGACTTGCTCGGGCAACTGCTGTCCTGCTGCACCAGCGTGAAGGCCGTGCGCCTGTTCCTCACCTGGTCGCGCGAGACGAGCCTCGTCGATGTTGATGCCCTGCTGGAACAGTACCCGGTTCGCACCGGCAGCGCCGCGCGCTGGATGGGCCGACTCGATGACGGTAGCCTGTTGAGTCTGAGACCTCATGGATAAGACCTACGCGGACACTGTTCGCCTGCTGCTGGCCATCGTGCCCGACGTGTTCGCCAACGACATCTTTGCGATGAAAGGCGGCACGGCGATCAATCTCGTCGTGCAGGACATGCCGCGCCTGTCCGTGGACATCGACGTGGTGTATCTCCCGTGGCAGGTGCCGCGCGACACCGCGCTACAGGCGATCAACCAAGAGTTGGCCGCCATCGCCACGCGCGTTGCGTCGCTCGGCGTACAGACACGCCTGGTCCGCAGCAAGGATCTGGGGGATACCAAGCTGATCGTCGAGAACGAGAGCAGCCAGGTGAAGATCGAGGTCAACGTGGTGTTTCGCGGCACCGTGCTGCCCGCCGAACGACGCTCGTTGAGCGCCAAGACCAGCGACCTGTTCGGCGTCGAACTGGAGGTGCCGATCCTGGCGCCGGACGAGTTGTACGCCGGCAAGCTGGTGGCCGCGCTGGACCGGCAGCATCCGCGTGACCTGTTCGACGTGTGGCAGCTCTACGAATCGGGCGGCATCAGCGACGGCATGGTCGAATGCTTCGTGGTCTACCTGGCGGGGCACAACCGACCGACCCATGAGGTGCTGTTCGGCAACGACAAGAACATCGCTGGCGAGTACGAGCGGGCCTTTGTCGGCATGACCGAAGTGGACTGCTCCCTGGAGACGCTGCTGGAAGCCCGCGCCCGGTTGCGGCACGAATTGCCTGGGCGGTTGAGCGCGCAGCACAAGCGATTCCTGAGCGGGTTGACGCGCGCGCAGCCCGATTGGTCCCTGCTGCAATGCCAGCACGCCGCGCAATTGCCGGCGCTGCGCTGGAAACTCAGCAACCTGGAAACTTTCCGCAAGCGTCGCCCGGAAGACTTCACGGCCCAAGCCGATGCACTCGACGCCGGCCTGGGCCAAGCCTGACAACGCTTCAGCAGCGTTCCCCGCTTGCCGGGATTGCCCCATACCGCATTGATCGTGGCGCCCACGAGGTAACGGCCATATACCCAAAGGATTCCATAAAGGCCAAAGGGCTGGGAACGGGCAAGGGAACGGGGTCAAGGGGAAAGGCCCTACCTGGAAAAGGCCAAAAGGCTCTCCCGCCAGCTCGTCACTCGGGTGTCGTCATGTTCTCGCTGTTCCAACGCAAAAGGGTGCCAACCGCCGGCGCACCGTCCACCGCCTCCATAGCGATGCCCCAAGGGCTGACCCGGCCGGAGTCGGCCGCCTCGCTGCTGGCGACGCCACGCCGGCGGAAGCTGCTGGAACACATCTGGCAACGGACCTCGCTGTCGCGCAAGCAATTCGCCACGCTGTACCTGACACCCCTGGAGCGCTACGCCGAGCTGGTGCAACAGTTCCCCGCCTCCGAGAGTCACCATCACGCCTATCCGGGCGGCATGCTGGATCACGGCCTGGAGATCGTGGCCTACGCATTGAAGCTGCGACAGTCGCATCTGCTGCCCGCCGGGGTCACGCCGGAAGCGCAGGCGGCCCAGGCCGAGGCCTGGACTGCGGGCACCGCTTACGCGGCCCTGCTGCACGACATCGGCAAGATCGCCGTCGATCTGCATGTCGAATATGCCGATGGCACTCTCTGGCATCCCTGGCATGGCCCGTTGCAGCGGCCGTATCGCTTCCGCTACCGCAAGGATCGCGAGTATCGGCTGCACGGTGCCGCCACCGGACTGCTGTACACCCGGCTGCTGGACCGCGAGATTCTCGACTGGCTCAACGGCTTCTCCGATCTGTGGGCTTCCCTGCTGTACGTCCTGGCCGGCCAGTACGAGCACGCCGGCACCCTTGGCGAACTGGTCGTGCAGGCCGACCAAGCCTCCGTCGCTCAGGAACTCGGCGGCGACCCGAACAAGGCGCTGGCCGCACCCAAGTACGCGCTACAACGCAAGCTGCTCGACGGCCTGCGCTATTTGCTAAAAGAGGAGTTCAAGCTGAACCAGCCACAGGCTTCGGACGGCTGGCTGACCCAGGACGCACTCTGGCTGGTGAGCAAGACCGTCTCCGACAAGCTGCGGGCGCATCTGCTGTCGCAGGGCATCGATGGCATCCCGGCCAGCAACACGGCAGTGTTCAATGTGCTTCAGGACCATGGCATCGCCCTGCCCACGCCGGACGGCAAAGCGATCTGGAAAGCCACGGTCGCGAGCGATGCCGGCTGGTCGCACAGCTTCACCTTCCTGAAACTGTCCCCCGCGATGATTTGGGAGGCGTCCGACCGGCCGGCCGCCTTCGCGGGCACCGTGCAGGTGGAGCCGGAAGGGTCGGCGGCACAGACACCCGCACCCGAGGCCATCGACGTGGAAACAGGGGAATCCGCCCCGGCGACTACCGAGTCCACCACATCAACGACTGCCGACAGCAGCGTCGAGGAGCTGCTGGAACTGCTCGATTCGTCTCCCGCGTCCACTGCTACGGCCATGCCGCTTCAGCCCCTCGCTGAGAAGCCCGCGCGGTTGCCGGACCACAAGCCCGCCGACACCACGCCGGTCCAGGCAGTACACCAAGGCGACGCTGATCCATCCGGTGCTCATTTTCTCGCGTGGCTGCGTCAGAGCATCCAGACGCGCAAGCTCATCATCAACGACGCCAAGGCGCTGGTACATACCGTGGCCGACACGGCGTATCTCGTGAGTCCCGGCGTGTTCCAGCGCTACGCGCAGGAGCACCCGCAGATCACCGCCCTGGCCAAGCAGGACAAGCTACCGGAATGGCAGTGGGTACAAAAGCGGTTCGAGAAGCTGGGCCTGCACCGCAAACAGGCCAGCGGGCTGAACATCTGGAATTGCGAAGTGACGGGGCCTCGCAAGTCCAGGCGGCTGCACGGATACCTGCTGACCAGCCCCGATACGCTGTTCCATGAGATACCCCCGAACAATCCTTACCTGCGCCTCGCCAACGCCGAGGCACAGCGTGACGACTCGGCGTTTCATGCCAAGAACGATGACGAGCAGGAATAGGATACGACGCCGGCGCCCTCAGTTGCCGCGCTTGGGCGGGTCCGATTCGGCCAGCTTGGCCTCCATCGCAGCCATCAGGTGGGCAGAGCTGCACTTCAGGGCGCGGGCGATCTTGAGGATCAGAGGAAGCGTGGGAATGTGCTCGCCCCGCTCGATCTTGCCCATGTGCGACCGCTCGATTCCGGCCAGGTGGGCCAGCGTTTCCTGCGCGATCCCCTGGTCCGTTCTTTCCTCCCGCACCACTGCCCCAAACGCGATCGCTGGTTCCGCTTCGTATGTTGTTGTCCCGGCTGGTCGGCCGCGTTGAATCGATCGCTTTTGCATTGCCAAAAGCGTCGATCAGGGCCACGATATAAACCACGTTAAACTTAACTCATTCGATTAAGTTTCCATGCTTTAGCGCCTTCGGAAGTTGCACGTGAGATCGATCGACGTCTCCACTGAAATCCGCCTGGCAGTCCTCGGCGATTGGGTTCCTCCCCAACTCGCCGACGTGCTCGCCATACAGCGCGCCGAAGAACCTGAAACCCTGGCAGTTCTGATCGACACAGCGGCCACCGGACAACAACAGGAACGACCTGGTGACGGCTTCGACTTCGCGTTGTCCGCCACCCATCGGGAGTGGCCTGGCTGGCTCTGCGAACCGCTGTGGCACGACACCCTGGCCGTCGCTGTGGCAAAGCGATCCCACTTGCTGGCCTACCGAGAAGTACCCTGCCAGGAAGCGCTCAAACAGCCGCTGATCTACGCGCGATCAACGGCCGAAGAGTCGTGGCGGACGCTCGCACAGAGCGCATTCGAGAACGAATTGCGGGACCGCGAAGCAGCCGTCAGTACGTTCGAGGTCGCCATGACGCTGGTCGCAGCGGGGTACGGAATCGCCGTGGCCCCATCCACGAGACTTGCCGGGTATCGATGCCAGGGCATCGCCCTGCGGCCGCTGGCGAGCGCACCGATGATCGTGACCGCCTACCTGATTAGACCCGACGTTGCCCTGACGGAGCATCAAGAGGGCTTTCTTCGACGCGCCCGCTCAATGTCCTGAGCAGCCTCTCAGCCCGGCACGCGCCTCACTCCCGCTCGATGACCCGCAGCAAGGCCCTGCGCCGTTTCGACAGCGGCCCGAAGGTTGCCATGACCTCGTTCATCGAATCGCCACGAGCCATCGCATCGAGGATGTCCGCCCAATCCTGCATGATGATCTTCCGCGATGCGATGTACTTGGTGTGGTCGTAGGGTGCGCGCGACGAATCTTTCTTCCGCTTCGAGTGGGCCAGTTGCAGATCAACCCGGTTCTCTGGGTAGCTCAACAAGCCGAGCAGCGTGGTCGCTGTTGAGCGGAAGCCGTGCGAAGAAAACTGTCCACCGTAGCCCATGCGCTCCAACACCTTGTTGAGCGTCGTAGCCGACATAACCGTTCCCGGCTTCCTGAAGCCGGGAAACAGCACCTTCCCTCCGCCTGTCAGCGTGTGCAGTTCTTTCAACAGCACGATGGCCTGCTTCGAGAGCGGAACGATGTGAGGGTCGCGCATCTTCATGCGCCCCGCAGGAACCGTCCACATCGCACTGTCCAGATCGAACTCGGACCAGTGCGCCTTGCGCAGTTCGGCCGTGCGGACATAAGTGAGGGCCATCAATCGCAGTGCAATGACAGTGACCCGGTAACCTGCATCATCCACACGGCTCAAGAACTTCGGGATCTCTTGCCACGGTAGCGGTGGATGGTGTCGAACTCGGGGGCGCTTGACCGACCGTTTCAGCAGCGCCGTCGGATCACTGTCGCAAAGCTCTTCACCCGCCGCGTATGCGAAGATTTGGCTGCACAATTGCCTGATCAGGATCGCAACGGTGGGAGCGCCGCGCTCCGCAACATCCTTAATGACGGGGCGCAGGTGAGCAGTCCGGATTGAGCTGACCGGCAGCTTGCCCACTTTGGGAAAAACATCGTTCTCCAAAGTGCGCTTGACTTGATCGGCGTAACCCTCGCTCCACTGCACGTTGCTCGCCATCCATCTGCGAGCCACTGGCTCAAAGGTGTTCTCGTTCTTTTCAAGCTGAGTGGAGATGTTGACTCTCTTCTCCACCACGGGGTGTACGCCCTTCTTGACGAGTTCCCGCGCGCGATCCCGCTCGGTCCGCGCCGCCTCCAGTGAGACCTGGGGGTACTTGCCGATCGCGTAGATGGCAGGCTTTCCGCCAAGCCGATAGCGGTAGCGCCACAACTTGCTTCCGCTAGGCGTGACGTACAGAAACAGACTGCCCCCGTCCTTGAGCCAGTACGGTTCTTTTTGGGAAGGAATGGTCTCGACCTTCCTGGCCGAGAGCAGGTTCATGGCCATGTGTGTATATCACCTCTCTTGAGGCCCTATATACACAGAAATATACACACTTGCAGCAGATTGGTCTAGCCTTCACCAGACCATCAAGGAAGTCACATCAATACAAATCAACAACTTACACTTTCTCCATGGAACACGGTGGAGCTTGATGGATGCTAATCATAGTTATCGATCATTAAAATGTCTGGCATGGTCGTCCCTTGCGGCGTGGGGCCGCAGTTTACCATGCCTCAAAGGTGGGCGAGCAATGTCCTTGCGGGTCAGCCAACCGGCAACAGGCGTCCCAGGTACTGTCCGACCAGACCCTGCGCCGCAAACTGCAACGGCCTAACATAATAAGGTAACATGTATATATATCTTCACTGACGTGTACTTTTTTTAAACCCCGCCTACTATACCGCCGACCCGGGTTGCCCTACCGCAGCCGGGGTCGAATCAGCCTAAAATTTACTGCGGAATAGAGTTGACCATAATATGAGACAGAAAAAGGCCTATACACCAGCGCGCAAAACACTTCTGGCAGTTGCCGTGACCACGGTGACGACGCCCGTTCTCGCGCAAATGCAGCTTGAAGAAATCATCGTAACCGCACAAAAGCGCACCGAATTGGTGCAAGACATCTCCGCAACCGTCAACGTGGTGACCGGTGATGCCATTGAGCGCTTTTCCGCCCTCAGTTTCATTGACCTCGAGCAACAAACCGCCGGTGTAACACTGTCGGCGCCCAACGCGCGCAACTCCAATATCTCGATGCGCGGCATCAGTATTGACCCGGAAGCCGGCGCTGCCAGCGCCGTTGACGTGTATTGGAACTCCGGCATTGTGCGGGCAGACAATGCGTTCACCCAGCTGTACGACCTCGAACGGGTGGAAATTTTGCGCGGCCCCCAGGGCACGCTGCAGGGTGCGACGTCACCGGCCGGTGCCATCAACATCATCACCCGCCGCCCAGACCTGTTTGAAACCAATGGCTATGTGCAAATGACCGTCGGCGACAACGACAGCCTGAACACGCAGGCCGCCTGGACGGGCCCGCTGATCGAAGGAAAGCTCGGCGTGCGTGTAGCCGGGGTTTACGACACCAACAATTCCAGTGACGTCAACAACATCACCAGCGGACTGGACGACCCGGAAGCCGAAGCGAAATCCGGTCGAATCACGGCAAACTGGCTGCCCAGTGATGATCTCGATGTCACCCTGGTATGGCAGTATCTCGATCGCTACATCGAGGACAGCAAAGCGGTATCCGGTGTAGATGCCCTCGGCGAACGCCCGACGCTGAATGACGATGACAGGATTGCACTGGGTAAGTACAACAACTTTGGTGAAATCAAGTACGACCTCGCCAACCTGCTGGTGAACTGGACCGTGGGCGATCTCGAGCTGGCTTCGGTGACCGCCTACCAGAACTCGGATAAGCCGGCCGGTACAGAAAACGACCGCGCGCACTACGTCACCAATCCGGAAGCGCTGACACACCAGAACACGCTGACCGCGGTGGAGAGCTATTCCCAGGAATTCCGCCTCAGCTCATCGGGCAATGACTTCTGGGATTATATCGTCGGCGTTTACTACAACGAACAGAACACCACCACGCAATTCAGCAGCAACACCACGATTACCGATGGACCGGAAATCTCCTTCCTCAGCTCCGGTGTATTGCCGGTCGATGGCAAGGAGCTGGCTGTATTTACTTTCAACACCTTCTACCTGACCGACGCCCTACAGCTGGAAGCAGGCTTGCGCTGGACCGATTATGATCGCTTCCGAGCCAGCACCATCAACTACGACTCGCTGAATTACCTGCCGCCTGCGCTGCTCCCTTTCGCGCCGCTGGTGGAAGCCGGTATCGCGGCGGCCTTCCCGATCGAAGGCGTTTCCGAACGTAACCAGAAAGGTGACGAGACGGCGGTAACCGGCTCACTCAAACTGCGCTACGCACTGAATGATGATATTTCAGTCTACGGTGCCTACAACCGCGGCTACCGCCCCAGCGGCATCTCCATCACGCCCAGCCCGAACGTGGTATTCCTGCCCAACGGCGAGGATGACCTGTTACACGATGAAGAAACCAGTGACGCGATCGAAGTGGGCTTCAAGAGCCGCCTGCTCGACGGCCGCGCGACATTGAACGGCGCTGTGTATTACCAGCAGTTCGATGGTTACATCGGGTTCACGCGAGGCATTCAGGTTCTGGACGACAGCGGCGCCCCCGCTGATATCGTCGGCGGGTTCATCTTCAACGGTGATGCCACGACCTACGGCGTGGAGTTTGACGGCCGGCTGCTGATTACCGAACAGTGGGTTACCGGCGCCAGCTTCAGTTACGCCAAGGGTGAATGGGACGACGGCGCGACCAAACCCTGCAACCAGCGCGAGCCCGACGAAGTGCTCGGATCCTGTGATATCAAAGGCGACCCAATCGGCGGAGAGCCCGAGCTGTCCCTGTCGCTCAACTCAGAGTACACCTGGCCGCTGGAGTCCACGGAGGTCTACCTGCGCGGTTTGTACAAGTTCACCGATGAGCGCCTGAATACCGAAGCCTCAGCCGGTATCGGCGCCGTACGTGAGAGTTTTGACTCCTACAGCATCTTCAACCTGTACGCCGGCTGGCGCAGTGCGGATGCCAGCTGGGATGTCTCGGTATTTGCGAAGAACCTGCTGGATGATGAAACGGTCAACTACCAACAGGGCCCGGACCAGTACGATCTGGCACTCAGCGGCGGATCCTACACGCAAATCAACCTGGTGCCCCAGCGCACGTTCGGCGTGACCGCGCGGTACAATTTCTAAGCGTCAAGTCGACTCAGCCCCGGTAGACCCTTGCCCCGCCCGCGAGACGGGGCAAGGGTCTACCGGGGCTTTTCCAGCACCAACACGTCCTGAAAAAACGCACCCGGCACCTCTTTCCAATTGCCCGGATAGTGCGCTGACACCTTCAACCCGTTGCTATCCAGCTGGCTGGCGAGGAGCGTAGAAAGGGTTTGTCGTGTCGAGGTGCAGGAAGCGGTAGTGTTCGCCAGTGTAATGCTGGCGGCATCAAGCAGACGCAGGTCCTGCCGCCAACCCGTGTGCTGACCAATCAGCGTCTGAAAAATGCCGATGACATGCGCCCATTCAGCATAGGCATATTTGCCACCACGGCGGCGCTTTTCCCCGGGGATAAGGCGCAGGTTGCGGGTGCGCAGCACACGCGCCTGATCCTCCGGCAGGTAGGCCGCATCGAGCAGCGCGTAGGGAATGTCGCAGCCTGCCAGCAGGGTTTGCAGCTGCCCCCGGTCGTTCACGGTGACTCAAGCCCCGCCAACACCATGGACGCTGCGCGGAACATGGCACGCGCCTTGTTGTGCGTTTCCTTCCACTCCAGCCGCGGCACCGAATCCGCGACCACCCCCGCGCCCACCTGCACATACAGGGTGTCGTTCTTGATGACCGCGGTACGAATGGCTATCGCCGTATCCATCTCGCCTGCCCAGGACAGATAGCCGACCGCGCCGCCATACACACCACGCTTCACCGGCTCCAGTTCGTCGATGATCTCCATGGCGCGGATTTTTGGCGCACCACTCAGGGTGCCGGCGGGCAACGTTGCCCGCAGCACGTCGATGGCCGACTTGCCGGGCGCCAGTTGACCACTGACATTGGACACGATGTGCATGACGTGGGAATAGCGCTCCACAGCCATTTTATCGCTCAGCGCGACAGTGCCGATACGCGCGATGCGGCCGATGTCGTTGCGGCCCAGGTCAATCAGCATCAGATGCTCGGCGATCTCCTTGGGGTCCGCCAGTAGCTCCGCTTCCAGTGCCTTGTCCTCGGCTTCACTGTGTCCGCGGCGGCGGGTGCCCGCCAGTGGACGCACGGTCACCTCGTTATCCTGCAGCCGCGCCAGAATCTCGGGGGACGACCCCACTATGTGGAAATCACCCAGATCCAGGTAATACATGTAGGGCGAGGGGTTCAGGTTGCGCAGGGCGCGGTACAGATTCAGCGGCGGCGCACTGAACGGCACCTGCAGGCGCTGCGAAGGCACCACCTGCATGACATCGCCCGCCAGTACGTAGTCCTTGATGCGCTCTACCACCTGCGCAAAACCCGCCTCATCGAAATGCGAGCGGGCGGACGCTTCCAGTGCATCGCTGTTGGCACCGGCCAGCGCCACGTCAGGCAACGACGGCATGGGCTCGCGCAAGCGGAGAGCCAACCCGCGCAAACGCGCCTGCGCCGAGGCCAAGGCGGAAGGCTGTTCCGGGTCCGCATTGACGATCAGGCGAATGGTGCCCGACAGGTTGTCGAAGACCAGCACTTCCTCGGACACCATGAGCAGGATATCGGGATTGCCCAGCTCGTCGGGAGGCGCGCTGTCGCGCAGGCGCGGCTCCACATAGCGCACGGTGTCGTAGCCGAAATAGCCCACCAGGCCGCCGTGGAACACCGGTAACCCGGCATCCGGCGCGCTGCGGTAGCGCTGCTGGAATGCCTCGACATACTCCAGCGGGTCAGCCACTTCAGCCTGCTCCACCACTGCGCCATCCACCAGCACTTCCACCCGGTTGCCGAACACCCGCAACAGGGTGCGACAGGGCAAGCCGATAATTGAGTAGCGCCCCCATTTCTCCCCGCCCTGCACCGACTCGAAGAAGTAGGAATAGGCCCCTTCACCCAGCTTGCGGTAAGTACTGACCGGTGTTTCCAGGTCTGCAAGCACCTCAATGCTGACCGGAATCCGGTTGTAGCCCTGTGCCGCCAGGGCATTGAAGTCCGCTTCGTTCATACCGGCTGTTGCACCTCAGCCAGAGCCGCCCGCATGTCCGCAATCACGGCGCGGTAGTCGGGCGCGTTGAAAATGGCCGAGCCCGCGACGAAGGTGTCGGCACCTGCAGCGGCGATGTCGGCGATATTGCCCGTGGTCACCCCGCCATCAATTTCCAGCCGAATGTCGAAGCCCGAGGCATCGATCAGCGCCCGCGCCTCGCGCAATTTGTCCAGGGTACCGGGGATGAAGGATTGACCGCCAAAGCCCGGGTTGACGGACATCAGCAGAATCATATCCACCTTGTCCATCACATAGCGCAAGGCCTCAAGACCGGCATGGGGGTTGAAGACCAGCCCACTCTTGCAGCCCGCATCGCGAATCATTTGCAACGAGCGATCGACGTGGGTTGAGGCATCGGGATGAAAGGTAATATAGCTCGCCCCCGCTTCGGCAAAATCGCCGATCAGCCGATCCACCGGGCTCACCATCAGGTGCACGTCGATAGGCGCGGTAACGCCGTGCTTGCGCAGGGCCTTGCACACCATCGGGCCGATGGTGAGATTGGGCACATAGTGGTTGTCCATGACGTCGAAGTGCACCACATCGGCGCCCGCGGCGAGCACTGCATCCACTTCTTCCCCAAGACGGGCGAAATTCGCCGAGAGAATCGACGGTGCAATCAGGTAATCGGCCATGTACTGGCTCCGGTATCTGGACAGGCCGCTATTCTAGCCGCTAAGTGCAGACAGATCATCCCGTGCCGCGACCGGCCGCGCTGAGCCTCGCATCCAGTGCCTGCAAACGCTCGGGCGTACCGACATCAGCCCAGGCGCCGACAAAATGTTCGCCTGAAACACGCCCAACAGCAATCGCGGCATCCAGCAGGGGCCGCAAGGGCCGTTTGCCCGGCGCCATGGCGACAAAGAAGCCGGGGCTGAAAACGCCGATACCCGCATAGGTCAGGCCCGCGGCCTCGCGCGGCCGGGCCACGACGCGGCCCGTTGTCGTGAGCTGAAAATCACCCAGCGGGTGCTGCGGTGGGTTGTCGACCAACACGAGATGCGCAGCGCCAGCGGGCAAGTGCGCGTGGGCCAGCAAGCGCTGTAGAGGGTATTCGGTCCACACATCGCCGTTCACCACCAGAAAAGGGGCCTCCCCCAGCAGCGGGAGCGCGCGTTGTATGCCCCCCGCCGTCTCCAGTGGTTCCGGTTCGCGGGAGTAGCGAATACGCACACCCCAGCGCCGGCCGTCGCCGCACCAATCGATAATCTGCTGCCCCAGGTGCGCGACATTGATCACCAGATCATCCAGACCGAGAGCGGCGAGCGCCTCGATATGGTAGGCGATCAAAGGCCGCCCACCCGCCTGCAACAAGGGTTTGGGGGTATGCTCGGTCAGGGGCCGCATGCGCTCGCCAAAGCCCGCGGCCAGAATCATCACCTTCATCCCCGACTCCAGGGCTGACGCAGGATAACGGGCAGCAGGCGGTGTTCAAACCAGGCGCCCGCCGCATCCAGCGCCGGGTCCTCCCCTGCATAGAGGGCGAAGGCTTCCTGCACGTAATCGACCACCAGGGGCAGATCCTGCAAATACTGCGTCTTGCCATCGCGCAGCGCCAGCCGGGCAAAGGTCCCCAGCACTTTCAGGTGCCGCTGCAGGCCCATCCAGTCAAACCAGCGCAGGAACGTAGCGTCGTCTACCGCCGGCAACAGCGCAGCGTCACACAGGGCGTCGCGGTAGGCCATTGCCCAGCCCACTACGCGCTCCCGGGGCCAGCGCAGGTAGCAATCCTTGAGCAGGGAAACGGCATCGTAGGTGGCGGGCCCGAGCACCGCATCCTGGAAATCGATCACGGCGAGCTGCCCTTCCGCTGTGCACATGAGGTTGCGGCTGTGAAAGTCACGGTGCACCAGCACCCTGGGCTGGGCCAGGGCGCTACCGATGAGCAGGCCGTCCAGCTGAGCCAGCACGGCACGCTCTTCCTCCGAGATCGACAACCCCAGCAACGCGGTCACGAACCACTGCGGAAAACGTGCCAGTTCCTCAGCCAGCAGCACGTTGTCATAGGCCGGCAGTGCCAGCGCAGCGTCGGCCAGGTGCGCCATGCGCCGCTGTACTACCAGAGCGCGGCGATAATAGTCGTCAACAGAATCGACCGTGAGGACATCCTGCAACAGGCGATCGCCCAGGTCCTCCAGCAGCATATAGCCCTGCTCGATATCCGCCGCCAGTAGCCGCGGAACGCGCACGCCCCCCGTTTCCAGCTGTTGACGGATGGCGAGAAACTCGCAGTTCTTCTGCGTTGCCGGCGGCGAATCGACAGCCATGTAGCTATGCCCGGGTGTTTGCAGCCGGAAGTAGCGACGCTGACTGGCATCCCCTGCCAGCGGCTGTAAAACCGCCTCCCCGGCAGCTCCCGCCGGCAACACATTCAGGGCCCAGGGCAACAGCCCGCTTGGCGGTAGAGACATCGGACGCTCCCGCAATGAAAAAGACCCGGACAAGCCGGGGGTGATGCATTATCATCCCGTTTTACGCCAGAAATTGCACCTAACCCTGATGATTCCGCCCTCGCAGACTCCCCAACGCTCCCGGTTGCGCCACTTTGCTATTGTCCTTGGCCTGCTCGCCATGGGCGCGGTAGCCGATGATGCAAAGGAGCTGGATTGGGTGTCCACAGGGGAGACGCCGGAGACAGAGCGGGACGCGCAATGCCTGCGTTGCGGCGGCCGCTATGTGGACCCGCTGGCGGAGTCGGACCCGGACGACCGGCCTGAGATCTCCGACATCCGGGCCCGTGCGACCGAGTCCGAACTGCAGGGTGACGATGTCTTCCTGCGCGGCGGCGTCAGTGTCGACCAGGGTTATCGGCAGTTGCGGGGCGAGGACGGGTATTTCGACCGCGCCGAACGCGAAGGCACGGTCAGTGGCGGCATCACCCTGCGCGAGCCGGGTGTGTTGTTGCGCGGCGAAGAGGCGAGCTACTCCGCCAACAGTGGTGGAGCGAGTATCCGCGACAGCGAGTTCGTACTGCATGCGCAGCACCTGAACGGCAGCGCCGCACAGTTGCGGCGCGCGGCGGACGGCACGCTGTACATCCATGATGGACGAGTCTCCTATTGCGCGCCGGATGACGAAGAGTGGGCGATGCGTGCCGACAGCATCAAACTCGACCTGGTGGAAGGGCTGGGCACGGCAACCGGCGCCAAGCTGGACGTGGCGGGTGTACCCGTACTCTACCTGCCCTGGGTGCGCTTCCCGCTGGACGACCGCCGGCGCACCGGCCTGTTGTGGCCGGACATCAGCTCCGACTCCAACGGCGGGCTGGACCTCGCCGTGCCGGTTTACCTCAACCTGGCCCCCAACTACGACGCGTTGTACACCCCGCGCTATATTCAGGAACGCGGGCTGAACCACGAGATTGCAACCCGCTACCTGAGCCGCAACACCGGCATGTGGTCGGTGGGGGGCACCTGGATGGGTAGCGACGACCGCTATGCCCGCGAGCGCCCGGATGCAAGCGACGATTCGCGCTGGCTGGCCAACCTGCGCCAGAACGGCCTGTTCGAGCAGCGCTGGCGCTCGCGAATCGACTACTCGCGGGTGAGTGATGTCGATTACTTCAAGGACCTCAACACCTCCAACCTGGACACCAAGCGCCAGACCAGCCTGCTGCAGCTTGGGTCACTGGACTATCTCGGTGACCAATGGCTGATCGGCCTCGAGTTACAGGAATTCCAGTCCCTCGCCGACGATCTGGACAATGATTACCAGAAGCTGCCACAGATCACGGCGCGCTACCGCAGCGAAAATACACCCTTCAATATCGCCCCCATTTTCCTTTCCCAGTACTCCTACTTCGACTCCAACGATGACGTGGTTACCGGCCAGCGGGTCTACATGGAAGGCGGCGCGGTCTATCCCATGCTGTGGCAGTACGGCTTTCTCAACACCACCGCCAAGTACCGCTACCTTGAGTACGAGCTGACCGACAACGGGCAACTCGGCGACGACAGCCCCTCCGCTGGTTCGGCGCTGGCCAGCCTCGACGGCGGCCTGTTCTTTGAGCGCTCCACCAGCCTGGCCGGCAAACCGCTGCTGCAAACACTGGAACCGCGCGCCTACTACCTGATCAGCGAATACGACGATCAGTCGACACAACCGGACTTCGACAGCGCCGAACTCACTTTTACCTACAACCAGCTGTTTCGGGATACCCGCTTTTCCGGCCGCGACCGGTTGGACGACGCCAACCGCCTTTCCCTCGGCCTCACCACGCGCTATATCAGCGCCGAAGACGGCCGCGAGTACCTGAGCGCAAGCGTCGGGCAGATTTTCTACCTGCGTGACCGACGTGTGCGCCTGAACCCGGAAGATACGGCGCTCGACCAGTCGAGCTCCGAAATGGCCGGAGAAGTGAACTTCACACCGAACAAGCGCCTGAACCTGCGCAGCAGCCTGGTGTGGGACCCCGATAGCGGCAACATGAACGCTGGCAGCGCCTACGCCAGCTACCAGCGTGCAGACAACGCCCTGTTCAACGTGGGTTACTCCTACCGGCGCCCTGTCAATCTGGTCGACAGCGATACGGTTACCGAGCAGGCGCACCTGTCCGCCTACTACCCGGTCAACAATCGCTGGAGCGTGTTCGGTGCCGTCAACTTCAGTGTTGAGGGCAGTACGAGCGTGGAAGATATGGTCGGAATCGAATACGATAGCTGCTGCTGGCGCGTGCGCCTGCTGTATCTGCGCTACATCGATACAGCGTCGAGCCAGGACCCGGATTTCACTGATCCCAGCCTGGAGCGGCGCTATTCCACACAGGTCCAGGTCCTGCTGAAGGGCATGGGCGGCTTTGGCAGCCGGGTCACCGACCTGCTTGAAGACATGATTCGAGGTTTTGACGAACGTGACTATTAAATCCGCACTGTTGGCCGCGGGGCTTGCCGCGACACTGCTCCTTGTCGGCCAGACGCAAGCTCAAACCCAGATTCTCGATCAGGTGGTGGCCATCGTCGACGACGATGTGATCATGGCCAGCGAGCTGCGCGAGCGCGTTGCAGCCATTACCCAGAGTCTGGAGGCGCGAGGCGTCGAAATGCCTCCGGAAGACGTCTTGATCCGTGAAACTCTGGACAGGCTGATCCTGGAGAGCATCCAGCTACAGCTTGGCAACCGGGTGGGGGCGCGTATCTCGGACGCCCAGCTGAACCAGGCCATGGAGCGGGTCGCGGCGCAGAACCGCATGAGCCTCGCGGACTTCAGCGCAGCGCTGGAGCAGCAGGGCCAGTCCTACGCCGCCATGCGCGAACAGGTGCGCCGGGAGATGATCATCCAGCGCGTTCAGGCCGGCAACGTGAACCAGCGCATCCAGATATCCGAGCAGGAAGTCCGCAACTTCCTGGCGTCTCCCGAAGGCCAGAAGCTGACCCAGCCGGAATACCGTATTCTCCACGCCCTGCTGCCGCTGCCTGAAGATGCACCGGACGACGAGGTAACCGCTGCGCGCAGCTACCTGAATGGCCTGCTGCAACGCATCCGCCGCGGCGAGGCCTTCGACCAGGTAATTTCTTCCAACGATGGCCGTTACCAGTTTTCCGGCGGCGACCTGGGCTGGCGCAAGCTGGAAGATCTGCCCAGCCTGTTCAGCGACGTCGCCCCCGGCCTTGAGGTGGGCGCCACATCAGACCCGATTCGCAGCCCCTCCGGCCTGCACCTGATCAACCTCGCCGATATGCGCGGCGGCGAGCAAATGGTCAACCAGACCCGCGTGCGCCACATCCTTATACAGCCCTCTGAAATCATGACGGACGAGCAGGCAGAGGCCCGCGCAGAGGAATTGAGAAACCGTATCCTGCAAGGTGAGGACTTCGCCGACCTGGCCCGCGAGTACTCCAAGGATATCGGCTCCGCCGCCGAGGGCGGCGATCTCGGCTGGACCACCCCGGGGCAGATGGTGCCCGAATTCGAGGCAGCCATGGCCGATACCGCCGTGGGAGAGATATCCGAGCCGGTAAAAAGCCAGTTTGGCTGGCACATCCTGGAAGTGACGGAGCGCCGCGAGCAGGACATGACCGCGCAGGCCATCCGCAATCGCGCCACGGAAGCCCTGCACCAGCGCAAGTACGACGAAGAGTTGGACGCCTGGCTGCGCAAAATCCGCGACGAAGCCTTCGTCGACATCAAGTAGGACCAACGTGGCACCGCCCAGGATTGCCATCACCGCCGGGGAGCCGGCGGGTATCGGGCCCGATATCGTCGCGATGATCGCGCAGCAGGACTGGCCGGCTGAACTGGTGGTGATCGCCGACCCGGAACTTCTGCGCCAGCGGGCGCAGACGCTGGGTTTGCCCCTCACGCTGCAGGAGGCGGACTTCTCGACCCCTGCCAGAGAGCAGGCGGCGGGCACTTTGACCATATTGCCTGCGGTCGGCACCGGCCCGGAAGCTGCGCACGCGAATGCAATGGGGTTGACCGCTCCGACCCTGTCAGCGCCCGCAGAACCCGGCACCCTGGATCGCAATAACGCCGCCTATGTGGTGAAAACCCTGGAACTGGCTGCAGACGGCTGTCTGGCCGGGGCCTTCGATGCCATGGTCACCGCGCCCGTACAGAAATCAATCATCAATGAAGCCGGCATCCCTTTCAGCGGTCACACAGAATTTCTGGCGGCGAGAACGAATACAGCACAGGTGGTGATGCTGCTCGCAGCTGGCGAGCTGCGCGTGGCACTGGCCACCACGCACCTGCCACTGGCTGACGTACCCGCGGCAATCACTCACGATTCACTGGCCCGCACATTGCGCATTCTGCACGCGGACCTGCAAGACAAATTTGGTATTCGCGAACCCTGCATTGCAGTGCTGGGCCTCAACCCGCACGCGGGCGAGGGTGGCCACCTGGGGCGGGAGGAGATCGAGGTCATCACACCACTGCTGGAACAGTTGCGCGCAGACGGCATGCACCTGCTCGGGCCGTTGCCGGCCGATACCGCCTTCAGCCCCAAGCTGCTGGCGCAGGCGGATGCCTACCTGGCCATGTTCCACGATCAGGGATTGCCGGTGCTGAAGTACGCAGGCTTCGGCAATGCGGTGAATATCACGCTGGGCTTGCCGATTGTGAGGACCAGTGTGGACCATGGGACGGCGCTGGATTTGGCGGGGACGGATACAGCGAGTGATGGAAGTTTGCGGGCGGCATTGGGGTTGGGAATTGAATTGGCTGAAGGTCGGCTTTCTTCCAGTTAACACCAAACCCAGCCAAGGCAACGTGACAACCCACTGCCACATGCTACAGTCATGCAGGCGCCGGGGTCGAATCCGGCCCGGGCAGAACAATTGAACCGCGTGAGTCTTCGCTGCAATGCATGACCCTGTAAATAACAGCGAGTTTTGTCGGGCGCTGGGGCGAGCAATACTCGCACTTGGAGTCAGTGCCGCACTGGTCACGCTGCTCCTCTTGTTGCTCGCGCCGGCACTCCACCCTGAATTAGAGCCTCACGTCGACAGCCGCGGCGTCGAGCCCGTCTGGATATCCGGCAGCGACTTCAGGCCCGTCGTATTCGGGGACGGGGGTGTGGAGGGTTCGACGGCCATTATCCGCAAGCTCGCCGCTGCGACGCCGGAAGAGCACGCTGTTCTCGTGCATCAGCGCCGATTCCAGTCAGATGTCTTTCCCTTTCTTCGTTATCACATTGAGGGTCACAATCCTGCGTTGCGGGTCATGCTGTTCTGGCAACGAGCTGACACACCCGGCAAGAATCACTTCGCTGTACTCAATGCGTCGGGAGAAAGCACACGAACCCATAGCCTGCTGGGTCATGAAGAATGGAAAGGCACTATCACCGAACTCGCCGTGGGCTTTTTCGGCGACTTGCGAGGCGGGCCGGTCAAGTTCCATGGCGTAACCCTGACACCCTATGGGCACCGCACACTTCTGCAAGCCGTGTGGTCCGAATGGACAGCGTTTGCACTATGGGATCAACGATCAATAAACGCCTACCGCAGCGTCACCGACACCGCGCTGGCACACCCGGTACCAGTCGTTGCGGCCTGGCTGGGTGGCGCGCTGCTTATCCTCGTGCTTCTGCAACAGGTTGTTTATCGTGACATGCGGCCCGGGACACGCTGGTTGTCTCTGGCTATTGCCTGCGGCCTGTGCTGGGCAGCCCTTGACGCCCTCTGGATGCAACAGCTACTCCGGCAGAACCAGGAGACCCGCTTCCTGTTTACAGGCAAAAGCCTACATGAGAAGAAGTTGGCCGACTGGGATAGTGAGCACTACCGCGCGGTTCAGCCAATCAAGGACGCTATTGCCAACGACAGCACGGGCACACAGCGCACAGCAATTCTCTATGCGCAGGATCAGGCTGCGCTGGCGCAGAGAATGCGCTTTCACCTGCTGCCAGACGTACGTGTGGAGCACGCGCGCCGGCTCAGCGAAGGCTACGTCAAACATGCCGACCGGAAATATGATTACGTGGTTCTATTATCAGCGCCGGGCAGGGATCCCCGCTCGGAACCCATATTCAGAGCAGCAGGGGACCGGCAACGTCTCAAGCACTGGCGCGTAATGTCTGTCCAGGGACCGGTAGTTTTGTTTGCCACGAACCGGGCGCGCAGCGGGGGGGCATCGTGATTCACCTCACGGCGCTCGCCCTGCTCGCCGCTATTGTCCCGGCGATCTTCGGTGCCGTGCTCATACGGTACCTGTCCGGACCCAGAATTCACCTCTTACAGCGCCTGGGTCAGGGTTACATTCTGGGTGCGCTCGCGCTTGTATGGCTTATCAACGCCTGGGATGCGATCGGGTGGCCTTTCACGTACTGGCCAATGCTGAGCGTTCTGCTGTTTCTGACCGTGGCGGTGTTCGCGGCGAGCCGGAGAGCGGGCTACTCGGAGCACCCGGGCTTGCCAGGCGTTATACAGCACACAGGCATACGCTGGCAGCACACCGTTATCCTGATACTCTGTGCGGCGATGGCGGCGCACCTGCTGTTTGTTGCCGAGGAGCTTTTTTTGCGCCCGACCTTCCCCTGGGATGCATGGCGCGGCTGGGAACCCAAGACCATCCAGTTCTTTGGCAACCGCTCATTACAGGCGCAGGTGACAACTATCGGCAACCATGGAGAGGTTTCCACCCATGCGTTGCTGTGGATGATGCTCGCCACTGACTCAACCCACGAGCCGGTGGTGCATGTCCCCTGGCTTCTGGCGTATGCGGCACTCGCCGCCACCGTGTATGGGTACCTGCGCGCACGCTCTACCACTCTGGTCGCCACGACAGGCGCATACCTTGTGATGAGCCTTCCTTACCTCAATACTCACGTAGCGCTGGCCGGCTACGCGGATATCTGGCTCGCGCTGGCGTTTACAGTAGGAGTGATGGCCGTAGCTGACTGCGGTCGGAACAGGGACTACCGACAGCTTGTCGTAGCGCTACTGATGGTCGTTGCCTGCCTGCAAGCAAAACGCGCCGGGGTTGGCTTCGCCGCACTGCTACTCGCGCTACTGATTATCAAAGCTGGCCCAATCCGGGTATCAAAGTCTTTGCGGGTAATCTACGGTGTTGCGATCGCCTTGATAGCGGGTGTTGTGGGAGCTGCGCTGCTGGGCTATATCGACCTCGCCATACCCATCGCCCCAGGACGCCAAATACTTCTGTCTTCGGAAAACTTCAGCATCACCGGAGTGCTGCTGTTCACGTTTGATCCACAGTGGCAGCCCCGACCTTTTTTCGAAGCGCTGCTGAAGTTTGGCAACTGGCACCTTCTGGCCTATTTATGGATTGGGCTGGTCGCAGTGCTGCTGATTCGTCGCAAATGGCAATTGCTTCTGCGGACCGAAAACCTCGGGATCATCGGTGGGATGGCGGTGATCGGCGTGTATTTTGTGCTTGTGTCTCCCGAGACAGCGCTGGATCACACAGGGCTCTCCAGAGCGTTGCTCTACATCATGCCATTGACAGTGGCCTGGCTAATGGTGGTCACTCAGCAGCTTTCTGAAAAACAGACGCCACTGCGTCCAGATAGCGCTGAATAACAATCTTCTCATCGAACTCCCGCTCCACCTTCGCACGCCCTCGCAACCCCATGGCACGGCGCTCAGCCGGAGAGAGTGCAGCGATCTGCTCCATCTTGTCCGCCAGGTCCTCGGGATCGCGCAGACGGCACAGATAGCCACTCATACCGTCGTTCACCACATCCCGACAGCCTACTGCGTCTGTGGCTATGACTGGGCGCGCCATCGCAGCGGCCTCCAGAAGGGCCCGCGGCAAGCCCTCTCGATAGGAAGGCAAAACAACGCACGATGCCTTGTTGAGCTGTTCAGCCACGTCGTCACTGATACCGAGATAGGACACCACCCCTTCCTGCTCCCATTCGTCGATTTGCCCCGCAGGAACAGCAACCGGGTTCTCGCTATCCAGAAAGCCAAGTAGACAACACTCAACGTTGAGGTTGCGCTGCTTAAGGATTCGGGCCGCGGCTACAAACTCGCCAACCCCCTTGTCCCACAGCATGCGGGCAACCAACAGGAAGCGTACCGGTGGCTCGGTGGGCAGCGTATGTGGAACGAATTTCTGCAAGTCTATGCCCGAGCCAGGCAGCGTATCAGTTTTCTCTGCAGCAACCAGGCGGCCAGAAGTTAACAGGTCACGGTCATCGCTGTTCTGGAAAAACACCCGGGCCGACCGGGACAGAGCTGCACGGTACAAGTGCCGCACAACGCGATTCAGCCATCCACCTTTGATAAACGCCGTACCCAGGCCAGCAATGTTGTTGACGACAGGAATGTTCAGCCAGTGCGCTGCCATCGAGCCATAGATGTTAGGCTTCACGGTATAGCTGAGGTAAGCGCCAGGCTGCAATGACCGCAACACCCTTAGGTAGCGCACAAGCAGCATAAGGTCGCGGCCGGGGTGCGTACCGTTATTATCCATGGGCATGGCAATGAATCGACAACCCAGGCGCGCCAGCTGAGATGAGTAAGTATCTTGTGGTGCCAAAGCAATCACCTCGTACCCGGCGGCCACCAGAGCCCGAATCAGGCCAGAGCGGAAATTCACGAGATTCCAGGAGGTATTGCAGGCAATAACGATTCGAGGGTTTATCTGCTGATTCATGGCGTATTGATCAACACCCATGGATAAAATTGGTAAGGCAGCCAAGCATGTGCATGCGAGGCAAACAACAACCAGACCGCCAAAACGGCGGCACTGTAGATGACAATAATATAGACCCAGATATAGGCCTCAACACCTCGACGCCCCAAGAGGTCCGGCAACCGCGACAGCACAAAAAGCTGCAAGGGTATCCAGTAGAGCGCCACCCGGTCGAGCGCCGTCGACGAGGGCGACACCACCAGCAATGGCACAAAACACACCGCCGCGATGGACATCCAGGTCCAGAACTTACGTTGCGTGTCACTCAGCAAAAAGCGCTTGCGATACACCAGAAATAGCAAGGCCGGTACCGCATTCATGGAGATACGCAGAGCCGCGCCCGAAGAACTATATTCAGCGACGATATAGTTGGTGATAAGGCTGTCCACGGTTTTCTGCAACAATAAAACATAGAGCACTGCGGTCGAAAGAAGAATGCCAACCAGGACCGACAGCCGAACCCTGCGCACCGCGAAGACTGCCAGTGGAAGCAGAATAACCGCCGATTTATGAAACGTTGCAGCTAACGCCACCCAAAGCACGAACCGCAGCAGGTCATTTCTCTGCAACGCCGTGAAAGCCAGCATAACCAGGCCAATTGCCACACCCTGGGTGGTATAGCCCATGGCCACCACAGTCACCAGGTAAGGAATGGCGACCAACACCGCCAGCCAGGGTCGGGGTTGTGCTTGAGCAAAGGTGAGTAAACCCCAAGAAAACAACGTGGCACATACCATGTTGACCAAATAGATGCCCCCGCCGATGTTGGCAGCGATCCAATTCAAACTTGCGTGAGCGGGGTCACCACGCTGCCAGACCCGACTGAAGGGCTCACCCTGCAGGCTATCGACATGCCACAGATACCTGCCCCAGTCGCCACCGACCTCGTGCCGCAGACCCACAGCGAGTGACAGCAACAGGAGCGCAGCAAACCATTGCACGTGCCAGCGCACGGAAAAGCCTGGCCTGCCGGGGCGTGAGACATGCACCTGACTCATCGCTGCACAGGCAAAACAGCAAAACAGAAACCAATAGGGCCACATGCTAGCGAGGAGAACCCGAACGGAGCAAAAGAGTCAAACGCCTACCGATCATGGCCTTGCGCCCCCGACAACGTGCGAGAGCATTGCCGCGACACGCGGCCCCCACGCTGCGAGACTATAGTCAGTCTCTACCTTCAGGCGTCCGGCGGTGCCCATCTTTTGTCTCAAGCCCGGATCACGCGCCAGCTTGTAAAGTGCGTCGCGCCACTCAGCATCGCTTGCTGCCAGAAACCCGTTCACGCCGTGTTCGACAATATGCGTATTGACGCCGACGGGAGAGGCCACCACGGGCAGTCCGCAGGCCATATACTGAATCAGCTTGTAACCACACTTGCCCCGCGACCACGGTGTATCCGTCAGCGGCATGATACCTATATCCATCGCCCGAATACGTTCGACCTCCGTATCTTCAGTCCAGGGCAGAACATCAAGTACAGCATCCTGTGGAGTAACGTTGCCTGCCCCCACTGCAGTGATTCGCGCCCCCACCGAAGCGGCTATGGAGGTTAGGCTGGGCATCATCGGCGACATGTATTCCGCCCAGGTGTGGGGAGAACCAATCCAGCCAATGCGGAGGGGCGTGTCGCTATCGAATGTGCCCACCCCCTGATAGTGTGCCAGGTCGACTACCGTAGGAACGACCTGCACATTCTTAGCGCCTGCAGCGTGCGCGCGCGCTGCCAGGTACGGGTTACCGGCCGTGACCAGGGCAGAACGCCGCATTACGCGGTCAATCTTGCGTCCCAGCAATCGACGCACAAGAGCGAGACGATGACGGTCATAGCGATGAAATACCGCGTCGTCATGATCGCTCACAACCGGCACTGAGTGAGACAACAAAAGATTCTCTGCCATCCAGGGCAGCCAGGGCAAGGCTTCCTTTTCCACCCAGATAAGTGACGGACGGGGTCCGCGCAGCAACCGTGTGAGCCGATGACGGTAGTACCTCAGTACGTTGGCATTCCTGCCACCAACGCCATAGATGCCATGCAGGTAGGCATCATCGAAAAAAGGGGCGTACTCGACCTCGAAGCCTGCGTCCTGCAGCCAGGGATCATACTGCAGCGTCCGCAGTCGACTTGAAGCCCCGAGGCGAGAATATCGGGAGAGGACTAACAGACGCTGGCTCATTGACTGCCCTCTCGTTCTGGAATTCGCGACATCGGCGGCATTCCCCCGTCCGCCGCATTGACCTTCACGGTCTTGTGCCGAGGTCGTCAAGCTCGGGAGCTAACTCATGATACAGGGACCGATATCTTTCAGCGCCCTGTCCAGCCGAAAAGTAATCTTCCGCCGCATGGCGACACGCGCCAGAGTCGAGAATTTCATCATAACGCTCCAGCAGATCGCGGGCACCCTGCTCAAGTGCGAACGCGTTGTTCGTGTCGTTGACTACTATCCCCACCTGGTAAGATTCGATCAGTTGGCCCAAGTCCCCGATACCGGAGTTGCCGACTACCGGAACGCCAGCTGCCAGAAACTCGCCTAGCCGCGTCGGGGCTCGTCCAATATCCGGAGCGTAAAACATCACACCTACATCCATCTCAGCCAACAATGCGGGCATTTCACGAGGTGACGCGGCGCGAATAGACACGTCCACAGGATCCACACCGGCCGCATGAACCGTCTCCAGCACCTCTTTATGGTCATCACGGGTCACGATGCTGATACGGGCGTCGGGCCGGAGCCGTTTCACCGACAGGAAGAACGCGGAGAAAGCATCCAGGTAGAACCAGCCACTCAATAAGGTACCCATAGTGCCCACAACAAAAGGGCTCTCATCTTCGAGCCTCATTCCACCAGGCTGCTTTGCCGGCTGCTGGAAACGGTCGACGTCCACGCAGGTAGTAATGACTGCAAATTTTTCCTGCGGCAGTTCCGGGTAGGACTCCAGCAAGTGATCCACCCCCGCCTGCGTCAGGCTGACTACCCGACCCGCCCTCTGAAGAAGCCGGCGTTCCATCCATTTCAAGCCACGATACGTTAACGACTCTCGATCCAGGCGACCCGCCGTCACCATTTCATCAGGCCATAGCGCGCGCATGTCAAAAACAAACGGCTTCCGCGTTACCTTGCCGCACAACCAGGCCGCAAGGGCCGGGATGTAACTGCGACAATGAACCAGGCATACATCTCTTTTGCAGGAAAATCGGCAGGTCTGCCACAGCAAAACAAGCAGATCCCACGCCGTAGCCAGTAGACGCGGACGGTGATGATAGACCTGCGGACGCCAGTCGATCCGGTATCGCTCGCACTCAGCGCGCAAGCTTGCCACAGCATTGTGGGCCGCCAGGTCAGCGTGCTTCTCGAAACTCACCAGAGTAAACGCGTACTCGTCTGAGAGCCGGGACAGGTAGCTCAGCACCTGCGAGCGCCCCAGCGGCTCAAGCATGCCTGTGTAGGAAAGATAAAGGACCTGTTGTGACCTCTGACTTCGCTTGGCTGTTTTTACGCCACCTTCCATGTCTTACTTCTTGTCCCGCGCAATCTGCTTGTACCGTCCTGGGAAGACCTTCTTGAGGAATTTTAGATAGGCCCTCGCCACCATGCTCCTGGGCCTGCGATTCGCATGAGGGAAAGCACGTTTGGGTGGCTCTTTGCCAAGAAAATCACACAGGAGCTTCCAGTCGTTCACTTGCGTCAAATCGACGTCCAGCAACTTGCCTGGCTTATCTGCAAAGAACTCCCTGACGTCGTGCAGATGTCGCTTGTAGACGTCGGCGGCACGCAGCTCATTGCCCATAAAAACGTCAAAGCCGTAAATCACCTCGAACATTCTGTAAGGTCTGTTTTTGTAGTTTCCACTGCAACTTGCCAGCCAGGAATCCGAACTACGATGCGTCAGGACAAATCTGGCGTCCGGGTACGCTTCATACAGCCAGCGATACATCAACGGCCAGGGCATATCTCTGAACGCATCATGCGAGCGAATAATGCCGTGCAACGTTTCCCTGTCGTCGAGTTCGTAGGCATCCCAAGCTGGTTTCGTCATCCCGATCACATCAAAACCAAGCTCTTCCAGGGCCGTCTGAAATGTCGTCGTCCCGGTTCTATGAAAACCGATGCAGAAGATCTTTCTTGTATTTTCAGAATCATTCATTGAAACACCGAAGGCAAAAACCTGACCATCAACCCAATATTCATTTCAAGCACAACATAGTAAATTAAAGTAAATCCAGGTACCTGCTCGCAATTTTGTCAACTGAGAAAAAGGCCGCTCGGCTACGCAATAATTCGGGAGCCTGGCGCTCTTCTTTCACAGAATCGCCTATCGCTCTCGCCAGGGCTTCACAATCAGCCACTGGTACGAGTTTACCGTAACGGCCGTTCTCCAGGATCTCAGCGGGGCCAGAGCGGCAGTCTGTAGACACGACCGGCGTACCCGCCGCCAGGGCCTCCACAATGACATTACCAAACCCCTCCCACGCGGATGAAAGAACGAACAGCCCTGCAGCGCGGTAGAAGGGAGCTGGATCCGACGCGAACCCGCCAAAGTGTACGTGACCCTCCAGACCCATGGCGCGACAGCGCTCTTCAAGTGCTACCTGTAGCGGCCCGGCACCGAGTATCAGCAGAGACACATCCGTGCCGGAATCGAGCGTCTGCTTTACCGCGGTTAGCAGTGTCGGATAGTCCTTGGCCGGCTTGAGCGCACCCACTGCAAGCAAGCGCTGAGAGGGCGACTTCTTCACCCAGGGATGATTATCCCACCCACCGGGAAGATTATTGGTGTCACTGATGGCAACCGGGTTGTGAACGACCAGGCCCACATCCGCAGGCAAGCCAAGAGCGTGAAGATCATTGACCACACCGGCAGACACACCAATCACCTCGTCTGCGCGCGCGTTGATCCAGCGCATGCTCATGCGCAGCGCAAATCCCGATAAGCCACCGTTTTGCGGGGAGCGAGACAGTGCCGAATGCTCCGACAGAACCACTCGGCCACGAAAACATGCTACTTTCGCCGCTAACACCGCCAATGTGGTCAAAGGCCACATTGAAGCCAAAATGGCATCAGGCCGATTCGCACGCAAGTAATGTACTAGCGGCCAAAAACCCTCTCTGATTCGATTCGCCTGCAGATCGATGACCCTAACACCGGGCGGCACCTGGCCCAGGAGCGCCCCCTGTTTGCGCAGCAAAACCAGGTCAACCTCGTGGCCTTTGGCGACAAATTCACGCGACAGAAGAAGGCGGACTCGCTCGACCCCACCGCCACGGAGGTCAGGAACAAGCAAAGAGATTCGTTGTTTCTTCACGGCGAGGGCCTACTCAAGCCGTATTGATGAGAGTTTTTCCATCGTAAGTGGACCAGTAAAGAGATATCTATTCTCGCGAATCAACTCCTCACTCCAGTCCCACCATTTGATGTCAAGCAAGCGGGTAATGATAGATTTTTCAAATCGAAATCTTATCAACTTGGCCGGGTTTCCACCGACGATCGCGTAGGGTGGGACATCTTTCGTTACTGTAGAGTTTGCAGCAATTATAGCGCCGTGGCCGATGCTACAGCCGGGTAAAATAGTGCAACCCGAACCCACCCAGACATCGCTTCCTATTCTGATACACCCTTTCACAGTGACATCTCTTTCAGCACTGCCATGCCAAACAAACTGATCATCAGACCCTGCATCAATTAAGTTTCTGTGAATATAGTAAGTGGTGCATGATTCGATGTTGTGATTGTAGTCAATTAAATAAAGGCCCCTCGCAAATGAGCAGAAACTCCCTATAACAAGCCCGTCAGGCGACTTGGAAATGATTGCGCTCCCCGGGCCATTGACAGTGACATACCTGCCCACCTGAATCTTTCCGGATAAATTTACACCAAAAATACCAACACGTTTTCCGAGAACAACCTCTCCAGACAGTGATGAGTTTTTTACACAACACCCCGACCCCGCTGACAACAAGCCTGCTATTCTGGACTTTTCAACGATGACATTCCTATTAATACCCTTCCTGGTTGCCTTCAGGTACCGAGACTTGGCATACATAGCGAGACCAGGAAAAACCGAATTGGCGATAAAAGACATCATTTATAGAACCCTTCAATCTTCATAAGCAATCAACGATCAATCCAGCCAGACAAGTCTCTACCCAGCAAACGCTCCAGCTTTTGGACGTCACTTTGAAAATAGTCGCAAAGAAGTGCCTTTGTGGGGGCTTCGAATTTTTTTGGGGGCGCCAACTTTTGATTCCATCTGCGAAGAGATGACATTACTCCAAGCGACCTTCTCACACCTATTGCTGCTTTGATAGAAACCATCTTCAAAACCAGACTATCTAAAACAAAAGACCGCCTTACTCTTGCCTTGTTTATATGCTCAAAGCTCTCCGGATAGAACGGCTCAACATCAAGGAAATCTAAAACTTTTCCATAAGTCGTTTGAGGCTCCCCCTTTAAATCGTCATGCAAGACAATATGCAACTGATCAGATGGGACAGCTTGCATAACTCGCTCAAGCTGCCAGGAAAGAGCACAGCTCTTGAGATAAGCCAGATGTTTCGGAGGGTATCCCGCCCTCACGCCAACCGACACCCCTGCAAGCCTTTCGTCGCTTTTTTCTATTGCTCGCGAAACATCACGGATCAATTCATTCCCATTGAATAATTGCTGCTGATGCATCGAGAAAACCATTTCTACCGGATTTCTTAGCATCACCAAAAACCTTGAATTCTTGTTGAACTTCAGTATGTTTTCAACAGCCGTTGACGAGTGCATATACCAAACCGACGCCTCAGCCAAAAATTTATCCGAATCGCAAGAAGCGGAGAAAAACTTCAGGTAATCATCGAGTGTTTCTGTCAATTTATAGTCGCTGCTGAAAAAATGCGGCTCCTTTGATCGTGAAAAGAAAATTTCTGGGTGACCGGACAGCCACGTTGCCAGCGCGGTTGTCCCGCACTTGGGAGCCCCTATAATAAAAAGATTTGGCTTTCTTTCCATAAACTTCGCTGAGACCTACAAGAAACCTGGTTTAATTCCAACTTTGCGCACCACTCCAAACGCCAAGAACACATTCCATGTAACCAAACCGAGGACGATTGACAGAGCGGCGCCAATCGCACCAAACGGTGGAATTAGTATGATGGCAGCCAGTAGATTGACGAACAATGCGACAACCTGGCCAACCAACGTATGGCGCTCAAAACCAGACATTGTTAGCAGTAAACCTACAGATCCAAAAGCCACATTCAGCATCTGTCCAAATACCAGAATTTGAAGCGGCAGCATCACGTCACTTCTGTAGGCCTCGCCATAAACCACGTCAATTATTGGCCCACCCAGAACTATCAGCAACAGCGCAATGGGTACCGCCACAGTCAGTGCAGCGCGAACAGAATTACGTGACAGTCGTTGAAGATGTTGTTTGTCCCTATCACGGTAGGCGCGGGCAATGTATGGACTAATGACCAGATTAACAATGACAAGGGTGAGCGCGACGAGCATAGAAGCACTTATGGCTATCTGCAGCGCGGCCACATCCTTGTCAGCACCAAGCCAACCGAGTATCAGGATACCAATCTGTCCGTTGAGGTTACTAACAGCAGCCAAAAGGGTAAATGGCAATAGTGAACGCACCCACTTGCCATAGCGGTAGGTAGGCTCTCCCTGCTTTGCCTCCAAAGGCTTCAACCGCAGGAGGAGCCAGGCGCCAACCCCAAATGCCAGAGCTGTGCCGGCGATCTGGCTGGCAAGTGCTGTGGCCGGGTTGAGAATGCCCGCCAACAGCAAGCAACCGGCTATCATTAGATGCAACGCTGGGCGAACCAGCAGTTCTGGAAGCTGGGCGAAAAAGACGAGCCGGAGTCCGCGCAGGGTAGAACTCCGCAGAGCATTCAGTCCAAGCAAAGGGAGCATTAGCACCGCTATGAGCAGCAGGCTCCAGCGGTCATCCACCGCCCAACTCGCGTACCGGGAAGCAATAAGCGCGATTCCACAGCCCATCACCGTCGAGCCAAGAAGAATCCACTGATGAGCTCGGCGCATCAGGCCTCGAAACAGCGCCCAATCCTCATCATTCTGGTACTTGGCCACCTCGCGCGTAACAAGCTGTCCGAGCCCAGGCCCCAGAGGAAGGGCCAGCAAGGAGACTATCGCCATCACGAAGACGTATTGACCGTAACCCTCCGGGCCCAGACCGCGGGCTAGAATAACGGAGGTGGCCAAGGTCAGTGGCAGAGAGAGCAGCTTCAGTCCGCCCACACCCAACGCTCCACGGACCAGCTTCGTCTTCAAGCCATCCCCATGAAACAGGGAAGACAGCCATTGCGGCAGGTAGATCATGTACTAAAGGATCCCATAGATTTCGGCCATCAAAGATCGTTGATTCGCTCAGGCTGTCTAGTACCAGCTCAAAATAGTGAGCCCACTACTGCCATATGCCGACTGCGGCATCTCACTGCAGTTAGCGTCGGGATACCAGCTGAGAGCTTTCAACATCCATGCGTTGATCGACGAGACCGCGGCATAAACTACCGCAGGGAATGCGCGCACTGCACGCTCCTCATTTGTGGCGGTTTATCTGATAGTGAGTGAGCCTTGTCCGGACACTGAACAGGCTAGCGGCCGCCTGTGGCCATTGCAAGCACACATTGTAGCCCTGACGCCCCCACTTTCCGGGCTACGCTCCCAGTACACAGTCGCGCCGCCACGGCCTGTGACTAAATTCAGTGTTCTACTCATCGGCTCCCCCAGCCTGCTTCACAAACTCAGGAAATCTGATAAGAAGTCGACTTATCAACACACTGTGTTGGCCTTTTTACACGTCATACCTTATTGTGAAGCGGTCGTCAGATTTGCAATCTCAGCATGTCCCCAACCCTCGTACAAGCCACGCTCGCCTTTTTCCTGACGCTCTTCTGCATACGGGCGCTCAGCCCCATTGCAATCCGTTTCGGCTGGGCCGATGCTCCAAACCAGCGCAAACAACACGAGGGAGCTATCCCCCTGGTGGGCGGAATCGCCATTTATCTGGCCCTCCTAACAGCGTCACTGATATGGGGGCAATCCCATGAAGAGAATCATCAACTCAGGACCGAGGTCATCAATGTTTTCCTGGCCGCAGGTGGCATGCTGGTTCTCCTGGGCGCGCTGGACGACCGCTTTCATCTGAGTGTATTTACACGCACTCTGGCAGAGGTTGGCGTAGCGCTATTTTTTATCGAAAGCCTGAACTTGCGGTTGTCGAACCTGGGAGACCTCTTGGGCCTCGGGATGATAAAGCTAAGTGCCTGGCTGAGCTACCCCTTCACCGTGCTGGTCATTTTCATCGTGATTAACGCGTATAACATGCTTGATGGTATGGACGGCCTGCTTGGGGTGATTATCCTCACAACAATATTCGCCTTCCACCTGTTCACTGGACTACCACCCGGGTTAATCACCATCGTGATCAGCGCCTCCCTGTGCGCCTTCCTCGTATCCAATCTAGGGCTTGCGCCAGCCATACCCAAGTCTTTTCTGGGCGACGCAGGATCCAAGCTTCTGGGATTTATTGTGGCCGGCCTCGCCCTCTCGGTGACGTCTGCCCAGATCGGCGAAGTTCGCTATGTCCAGCCGGTCACGGCCGCCTATCTGCTCGGCTTGCCTCTGTTCGACATGGCATTCACCACGCTACGGCGCGTGTTAAGCGGCAAATCACCCATCGTTGCCGACAACACCCACATTCACCACTTGTTAAGAGAACTTGGGCTCTCCGACAAACGGGCACTCCTATTGATCGGTAGCCTGGGCGCATCGATACCCTTCCTGGGCCTCATGCTCTCGAAAGCCGAAACCCCGGAATCCTATCAATTCAGCATTCTGCTGGGTTCTTTTGTTATGTACTCTGTAATAATGAGCCAAGCTTGGCATGTTGCTCGCAAGCGCATCAGAAAGTCGACCGACGGTAAAACAACAGACGCGATAGAATCCAACTCTCCGGACGAAAACTAATGCACGACAGCGCCGCCTCACGCCCACCTCAGCGTCATGAGATCACAGGAGAAAGTCATGAAATTGACTTGTTTGCGCTGGGTTCCGGCTTATGGATCAAGAAATGGCTCATTCTTGGCGCCATCGCCGCGTCTGTTGCGCTGGCTCTAATTTACTTGTCACTGACCAAGCCGATCTACGAGTCATCGACTCGCCTGCGCCCGCCGCTCGCCTCGCAGCTCGCCGCCATCAACGAAACTGGCCAGCTTGAGCTCACCCCGGAGGAAGCCTTTAGCCGCGTACTCTTTGAAGCTCGCGCTGTAAGCACACAACGACAGGTCTTTGATGCGATCAGTGAGCGCCTGTTGGGCCCGGAATCTAAGAGCGATAAAATGAAAGAGCAGTACTTTGTGTCTCGATTCCTCCCAGCTTCATCAACCACAATTGAGGGCGATGGCAAAGAAGACGTACTTGAAGAAGTTACAATTACTCTTTCGTTTCGACACCCTGACAATCAGCTAGCCGCGGACATTTCAAACGCTCTCGCAATCGCTGCACAGAATCGTGCGCGGAAAAGCGTACTGGACGACCTGCAGGTACTCTTGGAAACACGCATACGGGTGTTGGAGTCCCGCATCGTGCTCGGTGCTGACGAGCTGCGAAGAAATGACCAGGACACCATAGTACAGCTCAGGGAGGCAGATGAGTTGCGCCGACGCCAGCTTCAGGATCAAATTTCGGCACTGACGGCTAAAACGCGGCAATTGCGGCTTGACAAAATAACCGAATTGGAAGAAGCCCTGTCTATCGCGGACAGTCTGGGAATTGAAGATCCGATGACCTTGCATATGATGTCAAATCGAACCAACGGCGGCGAAGCGGTAGCTTTCAGGGCCGAGCTTTCGGACGGCACGGTGGATCCGCTCTATTTGCGCGGCAGCCGCATGCTGAGGGCTGAACTTGCCGCTTTGCAGAAGCGGACCTCAGACGCCCACATGGAGCCTCGACTGCGAGACCTGCAGGAACAGCTTGACCTTCTGGAGGAAAACCGGCGCATTGAGCTACTGCAAGACCGGGAAAACTATGAGGCGCTGGCCGAAAAGACGGGGGCTCTGCGTGCAGAGATAACCCAGTTACGCAATTTCCTTGAGGCGAGCTATGCCGATGTCCAGATGGCGCGAGTAGACAAAGTGGCGGTTGTGCGCAACGCGCCAATCAAGCCAAAAAAGACTTTGACCTTGTTAACTGCACTCGTAGGAGGCGCACTTCTGGGCGTTTTCATTGCTCTCGTTACGATCGCCGTGCAGAACCGCCGCCATCCCCCACCGGCTCCCGATAGCGCGCAATAACCTCAGCAGGCGTCCCCTCCGCCCGAATCTGCCCCTGCTCTATCCACACGGCGCGGTCACAAATAGCCCTGACCTGCGCTTCGGCGTGGGAGACAAACACCACGGTTTGCTCACCAGTAACGCGCTCTCGCATGGCTGCCAACGCCTTGTTCCGGAAGTCGGCATCGCCCACGCTCAACACTTCGTCAATCAGCAGGATATCGACATGAGTCAACAGCCCGCTGGCGAACCCCAGCCGGGCACGCATGCCAGAGGAATAGGTTTTCACCGGCTCCTCGAAGGAGTCGCCTAGTTCAGTGAATTCTCGAATGGCCTCGAGGCTGGCCAGCGCATCGCGTTTGCTTACGCCCTGCAGCATCGCGGACAACAACGCGTTGTCGCGACCGGAGAGGGAGTCCTGAAAACCCAGCCCCAGGCTAAGCAGCGCGCAGCTGGCCCCGGGGCGCCGACGGATTTGCCCTCGACGGGGCTCGAGAATACCCGCCATCAGCCGCAGCAGGGTGGTTTTGCCGGCCCCGTTGCGCCCGACAATCCCTAGGGTTTCACCCTCGAGCACCTGCAACGACACGTCATCGAGCACATGATGCACACCGTGATCGAAGCTCTCCTTGCGCACCAGATAATGGTGGGAGACACCCACCAGTTCCAACATGACCTCCTTCCTCATGACGTTATCACCCGCAGCGCGATAAAGCGGCTGCGACGCTGCAGTAGCCAGAGGCCCAGCCACGCCACCAGCACCGACCCCAAGCCCACCAGCGCCAGATGAACACCGTCCGGGGCAACGCCCACCATCATGATCTGGCGGTAGGCATCGAGCAGAAAGGCCAGTGGGTTGAGCGCCAGAATCAGCTCCATCGCCGCTGGATCCGGCAGGTCTCGCGGGTCCCAGAACACCCCGGAAGTGAACATGAGAAAAATGGTCGCCATGGAAACCAGCACCTGAAAATCAAACACCAGGCACACCAGATAGGCCGCCAGCAGGGAGCATGCCACTATCAGCAAGTAATTCACTACCACCACGGGCAGCAACCACGCCCACACCAACGAGGGCATGTAACCGCTGCCCCATAACACCACAAACAATAGCAGAAAAACCGTGGATTGCTTGTAAAGGCCCTCTTGGATAGTGGCCAGAGGAAAGAGGCTCTTGGGTATATCCACACGCCCCACAAGACCCTTGCTTACCATGATGCTACGCGCTGCCTGATTCAACGACTTCGAGAACCAGACAAACGTCAATTTGCCGCACATCAGAAAGACCAGAAAGTCCTCTTTTCGGTTGTGTAGTATGAATTCGAACACCACATAAAACACCAAGACATACAGGAGAGGCTCGAGAATCCACCATACGTACCCGAAAAAGTAGCGTGACGCATCGGCCTTCAACGACAATCGCGCCATGGTATCCATAAGGGAAACGTACTGGGAAGGTCTCATCACTGGTTCTGGCAATTGCGGAATCGGGGCGCGATTATAGCAGCCAGCGGTCTGCGCGGGCGAGGCGGAGTACGCCGGCACTTGCACTGTCTTTAGTTCTGCACTTTGCGTTGCGAGACCCGTACAATACCCCCATGAAAACTGCCCACACGCCCCGCAAACGCTTCGGCCAGAACTTCCTGCAGGATGCGGGCGTCATCGCCGGGATCGCAAACGCCATACATCCGCAAGCCGGCGAGCACCTCGTGGAGATCGGCCCCGGCCAGGGTGCATTGACGGCGGCGCTGATCAACCGCGACATACGCTTCGACGTGGTGGAGCTGGATCGCGACCTGACCACGGGCCTGCTCGCTGCCTTCAGCATCTACCCCGGCTTCACCCTGCACAGCGCAGACGCACTGGCCTTTGACTTCGCGGCGCTGGCGCGCGATGGCGTGCCGCTGCGCGTTGTGGGCAACCTGCCCTACAACATTTCCACGCCACTGCTGTTTCGCCTGCTGGAATTCGCGCCGCTGGTGCAGGATATGCATTTCATGCTGCAGCTGGAGGTCGTCAATCGCCTGGCGGCTGCGCCAGGTAACAAGCACTGGGGTCGCCTCGGCATCATGGCCCAATACCACTGCGCGGTGGAGCACCTGTTCGATGTGCCGCCGGAGGCCTTCTATCCGCCACCGAAAGTACAATCCGCCATCGTCAGGCTAACCCCGTACCAACAATCGCCGTGGCCAGAGTGTGAGGAAGGCAGCCTGCGCCGCATTGTTCAGTCCGCGTTCGCCCAGCGCCGCAAAACCCTGCGCAACAATTTAAAAGGTATACTCGCGGACCATGAACTGGAGCAGCTCGGGATCGACCCTGGCGCGCGCGCCGAAACGCTGGAGCTGCTGGACTTTATACGCCTGGCCAACCACCTGAGCGACGAATGAAAAGCATGGAAACCAACGCACCCGGCACTTTCGACCCGAATCTGGTGAACATTGAGGTGGTCACCAGCTATCTTGCCCGCCACTCCCGCCCGGCGGACCAACAATACACCTTTGCCTACACCATCACGATTCGCAACACCGGCAATGAGCCCGTACAACTGCTCTCGCGGCACTGGATCATCACTGATGCCGACGGCAGCCAGCAGGAGGCGCGCGGAGAGGGCGTGGTTGGAGAACAACCGGTGATACAGCCGGGAGCCCATTTCCGCTACACCAGCGGCACAACGCTCGCCACGCCGGTGGGTTTCATGGAGGGCAGCTACACCATGGTCGTAGCCACAGGGCATGAACAGAAAGTGGACAGCTCCCACCGCTTTGATGTGCCGATTCGCGCCTTCACCCTCCACACCCCCACCGCGTTGAACTGAGGTTCCGGGGTGGCAACCTATGCAGTCGGCGATATCCAGGGGTGCCTGCAGCCACTCAAACATCTGCTCAAGCGCGTGCAGTTCAACCCCGACCGCGACGTGCTCTGGTCAGTCGGCGACATCGTCAACCGCGGTCCCAAGTGCCTGAAAACACTACGTTTCCTGTACGACATACGCGACAACCTGGTGATGGTACTGGGCAACCATGACCTGCACCTGCTGGCGGTTGCCGCCGGGGTGCGGTCGCCCTCCCCCTCTGACACGCTGGGCAAGATTCTCGCCGCACCGGACCGCGACAGGCTCATGAACTGGCTGGCGCACCGCCCCCTGCTGCACTACGAGCACGGTTACACCATGGTGCATGCGGGTATCCCCCCGCAGTGGAGTGTGGAAGACGCCATGCACCGTGCCTGGGAAGTGGAGGCGGTACTGCAGAGCCCGGACTGCATCGCGTTTCTTGCCGCCATGTACGGCAACGAGCCGGCCGTGTGGTCGGATGACCTGCAGGGTATGGACCGACTGCGGGTGATCACGAACTACCTGACGCGCATGCGCTACTGCACCAAAAAGGGCGTTCTCGATCTGGTCAGCAAAGGGCCCATCCCCAACCCGCGGCCCGAGGCAGACAGCAAGAAGGTTTCTCCCTGGTTCAGTCACAAGGCGCGCAAAACAGCGGGGGACAAGATCATCTTCGGGCACTGGGCATCCATCGAGGGTTCAACTGACAGCCCGAACACGATTGGTCTCGACACCGGCTGCGTCTGGGGGGGCGCCATGACCCTGTACAACCTGGATACCGGCGAGCGCACCTGCTGCCCGTGCAAGAACGGCCGCTGCCGCAAGTGAACATCTATCTGGTCGGCGGTGCGGTGCGCGATGCACTGCTGGACTACCCCTGCAGCGAACGCGACTGGGTGGTGGTGGGAGCGACACCGGAGACCCTGCTGGACCAGGGGTATCAACAGGTGGGCAAGGACTTCCCCGTGTTTCTACACCCTGAGACAAAGGAAGAGCACGCGCTCGCTCGCACAGAGCGCAAGCAGGGGCACGGCTACACCGGTTTTGCCGTACATTGCGACCCGGCGGTCAAGCTGGAAGAAGACCTGCTTCGCCGCGATCTGACCATCAACGCCATGGCCCGAGACGAAGCAGGCCACATTATTGACCCCTATGGCGGGCAAGAGGACCTGCGTCAGCGTGTGTTGCGCCACGTGTCCGACGCGTTCGTGGAAGACCCGCTGCGGGTACTGCGCACGGCGCGTTTCGCCGCCCGCTATGCCCACCTCGGTTTTTCGGTAGCGGCGGAAACGCTGGAATTGATGACGGAGATTGTGAATCAGGACGAATTGGCGCACCTGCCGGCGGAGCGTGTGTGGGTAGAAACGCAGAAAGCCCTCGGTGAGCGCAGCCCGGACATCTTTATTACCGTACTCCGCGACTGCGGCGCGCTGCGTGCCCTGTTACCCGAAGTGGACGCCCTGTTCGGAGTGCCGCAAAGCCCGCAGTACCACCCGGAAGTCGATACGGGCCTGCACACCCTGATGGTGCTGCAACAGGCGGCGCTGCTAAGCCCGGCCGCCGACGTGCGCTTTGCCGCCCTGCTCCACGACCTCGGCAAGGGCATCACACCGCAGGCCGAGTGGCCGCGGCATATCGCACACGAGCAGCGCGGCATCGCCCTGGTGCGCGATGTCTGTGAGCGCTTGCGCGCGCCCAATCAGTACCGGGACCTGGCCCTGCAGGTCTGTGAGTTTCACCTGCTCTGCCACCGGGCGCAGGAACTGCGCGGCAAAACGCTGCTCAAACTGCTGCGCGGCACTGGCGCACTGCGTCAACCGGATCGGTTCGACGCTTTTCTGGCGGCCTGCGAAGCAGACGCACGCGGGCGTGCCGGCAGTGAATTGAAAGCGTATCCGCAGGCGGACTACCTGCGCGAAGCCTTGCGCCGGGCGCGCTCGGTCAGCGCCGAAGGCTTCGTGGCGCAGGGGCTCAGTGGCAAGGCCATCGGCGAGGCGCTGGCGGCGGAACAGGCCCGGCTGCTCGACGACATGCGCAAATAAGCAGCTAGTCTGCCCGCGATATCCAGCGCCCCTGCCAGGCAAAATCCACCCGTACCAGTGTCTGACTTTGCTGCTGGTAGCCGCGCCAGAGCGTCGCATAGCTCAGGCCATTGCCCGGGTGCAGGGCGGTCGGCGCCAGTTCGGCCAGGGGGCGCAAAACAAAAGCGTTGTCGAGAATCTCCCCGCGCGGCAGGCTGATACCGTCGTGCTCACCCACGAGATCACCGTAGGTGAGGATATCGATATCCAGGCGTCGGGCGGAAAAGCGGGTCGCGTGCAAAGGGCGTCCGTGCTCAGTCTCGATCTGCCGCAGACGCGCCGCCATGGTGGCGAGTGGCAGGCTGGTGTCTGCCGCGACCACCATGTTCAGAAAAGGCTGGCCATCAAAACCGATGGCCGCGCTGTCGTAAACCGGCGACAGCTCGAGCGCACCAAACAGGGCCTGCAGGGCATCCAGGCCAGCTACCAGGTAGTGCTCACGCTCTATATTACTGCCGAGCCCAAGGAACACCTGCGTCACGCCGGCATAACCCCGCGCTCGATCAACACGCCCACATCGCGCGCTTGTAGCACTGCGCCGGGCTTGCACACCCGCAGGCGCAGCCAGGGTACGGCGAACTCCACCAACACCCGTTCGGCGAGTTGCTCGGCGAGCGCTTCCAGCAATTCGAAGCGCGAGGCTTCAACCAGGTCCACCACCCGCTGCGACACCGCCGCGTAGTCCAGCGCCCGCTCGATGGCGTCACCCTCGGCGGCCGGCCGGTTGTCCCAGGCCATCTCAAGGTCGATCAGGAGAGTTTGGCGGACACCGCGCTCCCAGTCGTAAACGCCGATCACCGCGTCGGCACGCAGCTCGCGGATGAAGACGATGTCTACCACCGGGGCTGATCCGGCGCCGCGCAAGGGCGACTACAAGTATCTCGGGGCATAGTGAGGGCCTTGAAAATGCAGTAGGGCATGATACTGGCATCAAAGGCGCCGGGCCAGTAACCGCCCGCCAGGTGCAAACTAAAGCGGGGCCAACTCGGTCATCGGCCAGCGCGGCCGCACAGTGGTGGCGGGGCCGTCCACCTGCCCTGCCGCCAGCCGCTGGGCACCGGCATAGGCGATCATGGCGCCGTTGTCGGTACAGAATTGTGGGGCCGGGTAGAAAACGCGGGCGCCCAGCTTTGCCAGCGCAGCCTGCAGCTGTGCCCGCAGGTTGCGGTTGGCACTGACACCACCCGCCATAACCAGTGTTGACAGCCCCTCCTGCTCCAGCGCGCGACGACACTTGATCACCAGTGTGGCGACAACCGCCTCTTCGAACGCGCGCGCAATATCGCACTTATCCTGATCAGTCAGGCCGGTCGCGTCGCGGCAGGCATTCACCGTGTTCAGCGTGAACGTCTTGAGGCCACTGAAGCTGAAGTCGAGACCGGGGCGATTCACCATGGGCCGTGGGAAATCAAAGCGCGCCGCGTCACCCGACTCAGCCAGGCGGGCAATGTGTGGACCACCGGGGTAGGGCAGGCCGAGCATTTTGGCCGCCTTGTCAAAGGCTTCACCTGCGGCATCGTCAAGCGATTCACCCAACAACCGGTACTGGCCAATACCATCGACGCGCACCAGCTGGGTGTGCCCCCCGGAAACCAGCAGAGCGACAAACGGGTACTGCGGATGCTCGTCCTCCAGCATGGGGGCCAGCAGGTGCCCTTCCATATGATGCACACCCAGCGCCGGGATGTTCCAGGACCAGGCCAGTGTCTGGGCCAGGGTGGCACCCACCATCAGGGCCCCCACCAGCCCGGGGCCTGCCGTGTAGGCAATGCCATCCAGTTCCTCGGGGGCAGTTGCCGCGTCCTGCATGACCTGGTGCACAAGCGGCAGCGCCTTGCGCACGTGATCACGCGACGCCAGCTCCGGCACCACGCCACCGTATTCCACATGGATATCCACCTGACTGAACAGGGCGTGCGCCAGCAACCCACGCCGGGTATCGAAGATGGCCACGCCGGTTTCGTCGCAGGAGGTCTCCAGGCCCAGAATTCGCATTGCCGCTCCCTGTTTTTGGCAGGGTGCGATAATACCGGGTTGCCAGCGCGGGCGCGAGGCTCACTGCACCCGACGTGGCCCGCAGGTTGGCAGCCCGGGGCCCTGCCAGGCCGCCCGAAACCCGCCTCACCGGGCTTTGCAAATACCGTCACATGGGTATAGAATGCGCGACCTTTTACGGCTCAATGCCCCCGGAACGGGCGTGCAGGCCACGAACAAACGAAACAGGTAAAGAGTTAATGCCGCATATCAAACTGAAGGAAAACGAGCCCTTTGACGTCGCCCTGCGCCGTTTCAAGCGCTCCTGCGAAAAAGCTGGCGTACTGGCTGAAGTGCGCAAGCGTGAGCACTATGAGAAGCCCACAACCACCCGCAAGCGCGCTGCAGCCGCCGCTGTAAAGCGCCACCTGAAGAAGCTGTCACGGGAAAACCGCAAGCGCGTCCGCTTGTATTGATCCCCTCCCCGGCAGCACCCAGGCACCTTCGCCCATGAGCAGCCCCACACTCACTGAAACCGTCAAGGCCGCCATGAAAGCGGCCATGAAGGCACGTGACAAGGAGCGCCTGGGCACTATCCGGCTGATCCAGTCGGAGTTCAAGCGTATAGAAGTTGACGAGCGCATCGAAATCGATGACGCCCGCGCCCTCGCCGTTCTCGACAAAATGATCAAGCAGCGCCGCGACTCGGCGCAGCAGTATCACGCAGCCGAGCGCCCCGAGCTCGCCGCCCAGGAAGAGCGGGAAATTACTGTTATTCAGGAATTCCTGCCCAGCCAGCTAAGCGATGTCGAGCTCGACGAGTTGATTGATGCCGCCATCGCCCGCGCCGAGGGCAGCGGCATGCAGGCCATGGGGCCCGTGATGGCAGAGCTCAAGCCACAACTGCAGGGCCGCGCTGATGTCGGCGCCGTCAGCAAGCTGGTCAAGGCGCGCCTGACCGCCTGAGCGGTTGCCACCCCGACCCGGCCCACACCCGATACTATCGTCCGCATTGCGGCCCGCCCGCCTGCACACCGCTGACAAGCCTCTGCCACCGTGCTTCAATGGCCGGCTACACTGAGCACTGCTGATCCTCTGATGGCCGGACGCATTCCACAAAAGTTCCTCGACGACCTGCTCGACCGCGTGGATATCGTGGAAGTGATAGACCGCCGGGTGAAACTGAAGAAAACCGGCAAGAACTACAGCGCCCGCTGTCCCTTTCACGAGGAAAAAACGCCCTCTTTCAGCGTCAACCCCGACAAGCAGTTCTACTACTGTTTTGGCTGCGGTGCCGGCGGCAATGCCCTCGGCTTTGTCATGGATTACGAGAATGTGGACTTCCCCCAGGCGGTGGAGACGCTGGCTGGCAGCCTGGGCCTGGAAGTGCCTCGGGAGCAGTCACGCCCGGGCAGCTCGCAACCGAGCCGCGAGGAGACCGGAAAGCCACTGTATGCGCTGCTGGAACAGGCCGCACGCTACTACCAGAAGCAGCTGCGCACCCACCCCGAAGCCAGCCGCGCCGTCACCTACCTCAAGCAGCGCGGCCTCACCGGTGAGATTGCCAAGCGCTTTGACTTGGGCTTCGCTCCGCCGGGTTGGGATAACCTCCTGCAGGCCCTGGGCAGCAGCGAGGAGCAGCGCAAACTGCTGCTCGAGGCCGGCATGCTGGTGCAGAACGAGGCCGGGCGTACCTATGACCGGTTTCGGGACCGCGTCATGTTTCCCATCCGGGATCAGCGGGGCCGCATTATCGCCTTCGGCGGCCGGGTGCTCGGCGACGACAAGCCCAAGTACCTGAACTCGCCCGAAACCCCGGTCTTCTCCAAGGGACGCGAGCTCTACGGGCTCTACCAGGCGCGCCAGGCCAACCGCAAACTGGAGCGGGTACTGGTGGTGGAAGGCTACATGGATGTGATCGCGCTGGCGCAGCACGATATCACCCAGGCCACAGCGACTCTGGGCACCGCCACCAGCCAGACCCACCTCGAACGGCTGTATCGGCTGACCCCGGAAGTGGTGTTCTGCTTCGACGGCGATGCCGCGGGGCGCAAGGCGGCACTGCGCGCACTGGAGACCGTCCTGCCGTGCATGGAAGACGGCCGTCAGGCGCGCTTTCTGTTCCTGGATGAAGGCGAGGACCCGGACACACTGGTGCGCAAGCTCGGCAGCGAGGCTTTCCGCGAGCTGGTCAAGCGCGCCACACCGCTGGAGGCCTTCCTGTTTGACGCGGTGAGCGAAGGACTGGATACGGCCACTCTGGAAGGACGCGCACGCCTGAGCAAACTCGCTCTTCCCTGGCTGCGCCAACTCCCGGACGGCGTGTTCCGTCAACTCATGTTCCGCGCCCTCGCCGAGCGCACCGGCCTCACCGTGGCCGAACTGATGCATCTGGAGGCGCCGCCACCGCCCGCCAGCGCACCCCCGCAAGAGCCTCCGCCGGGCGGGGAGACAGGGAACCGGGGCCCGCGGCAGCGCAGCCCCACCAGCCCTGCGCCGCTGGGCTATTCGAACCTGGCCCAGGCCGCCATCGCCCTGCTTCTGCACCAACCGGATATCGCGCCGCGCGTGGAACTGGAACCACTGACAGCGCTGGAAGGCGAGGACATCGTGCTACTGCGCGAACTGCTCGACCTGCTGCAGCGCCGCCCCGACTCCAATACCGCCATGCTGCTGGGCCACTGGTACGGCACGCCCGAAGGTGAACTGCTGAGCAGGCTAGCGGGCGAGGAGCGCCTGATCCCGCGCGAAGGGATTGAAAAACAGTTCACCGATACCCTGGCGACACTGGTACAGCGGCCCCAGCGCAGCAAGCTGTCAGCCCGGGTCGACAAACTGAAAGCGACCAACTACGCTGACATGAGCGAAGCGGACAAGCAGCAACTCCGGGAGTTGCTCAAGGAAAAACAGCGCCTCGATGAGGCACGCAAGAAGTCCTGACTCCTCGCCACCCACGTGAACGCGCTGCAATTATTACCGGGGATTGCACTGGAGGATAGGCTCCGTTCCAGCTATAATTTCCGGCTACGTTTTTTTTGTATTTTATTCGAAGGTGTCCGCCGAATGACCAACGCCGCCCAACAGCAGTCCCGGCTCAAGGATCTTATCGCCCGAGGCAAGGATCAGGGCTACCTGACCTACTCCGAAGTCAACGACCACCTGCCCGAGGATATTTCGGATCCTGATCAGGTTGAAGACATCATTCAGATGATCAATGACATGGGTATCCAGGTGTTCGAAGTGGCACCGGACGCCGATGAACTGCTGATGACCGAAGGCGACAGCTCTGCCGATGACATCGCCGCGGCAGAAGCCGCTGCGGCACTCGCCGCCGTGGAAACAGAAGCCGGCCGCACCACTGACCCCGTGCGCATGTACATGCGCGAAATGGGCACCGTTGAGCTGCTTACCCGCGAAGGCGAGATCGTGATCGCCAAGCGCATCGAAGAAGGTATCCGCGAGTTGATGGCGGCCCTCGCCCACTACCCCGGCGCCGTCAAGCAGATTCTCGATGAATACGATCAGGTCACTCGCGAAGAGCGTCGTCTCGGCGACGTGATGATCGGCTATCTTGACCCGGCAGACCATGTGCCGTCCGCTGCTGAAGTGGCAGAAAGCAACAATAACAACGATCAGGACGACTCCGATGAGGAGACCGAGTCCGGCCCCGATCCGGTAGAAGCGAAAAAGCGTTTCACGGCCCTCAAGCGCCAGTTCACGAAAACCGAAAAAGCGATTGCTGCCAAAGGCCGCAACGACAAAACCACCATCAAGGAAATGGAAAAGCTGGGCGAGCTGTTCAAGTTCTTCAAGCTGACACCGCGGGTGTTCGACCCCCTGATGGAGTCGCCGCGCGCCGTGCTGACTGCCGTGCGCGAGCAGGAACGCCAGATCATGACCATCGCTATCCGCGACTGTGGCATGCCGCGCAAGGATTTCATTACCTCGTTCCAGGGCTCCGAGTCGGATCTCAAGTGGATTACGCGGCAGACGAAGGGCAAGAAAGACTATGTTCCGCGCCTCATCGCACAGAAGGACACCATTCTGCGCTTGCAGCGCCGCATCATTGCCGTGGAAGAGCAGTGCGGCCTGTCGGTCAACGAAATCAAGGACATCAACCGACGCATGTCCATGGGCGAGGCCCGTGCGCGCCGCGCCAAGAAGGAAATGGTCGAGGCCAACCTGCGCCTGGTAATCTCCATCGCCAAGAAATACACCAACCGCGGACTGCAGTTCCTCGACCTCATTCAGGAAGGCAACATCGGCCTGATGAAGGCCGTGGACAAGTTCGAATACCGTCGCGGCTACAAGTTCTCCACTTACGCCACCTGGTGGATACGCCAGGCGATTACCCGCTCGATTGCCGACCAGGCGCGCACCATTCGCATACCGGTGCACATGATCGAGACGATCAACAAGCTGAACCGGATTTCACGCCAGATGCTGCAGGAAATGGGCCGCGAGCCCACGCCGGAAGAGCTTGGCGAGCGCATGGATATGCCCGAAGACAAAGTGCGCAAGGTCCTGAAGATTGCCAAGGAACCCATTTCCATGGAGACCCCCATTGGTGATGACGAAGACTCGCACCTGGGCGACTTCATCGAGGACAGCACGATCAGCTCGCCCATCGAGGCCGCCACGGGCCAGGGGCTGCAAGAAGCCACCAAGGATGTACTGGCGGGCCTGACCGCGCGGGAGGCCAAGGTGCTGCGCATGCGTTTCGGCATCGACATGAACACCGACCACACGCTGGAAGAAGTGGGCAAGCAATTCGACGTGACCCGCGAGCGAATCCGCCAGATAGAAGCCAAGGCACTGCGCAAGTTGCGCCACCCTACACGCTCGGATTATCTGCGCAGCTTCCTGGACGAGTAACCCGCAAGGCTGTCGCGGCGGGCCATGGACGGCTTGCCGCCAGTGCCCGCCGCTGTACCGCTGGAGCCTGAACATGCCCCTATCACTGTGCATGATCGTCAAGGACGAAGCGTTTTTCCTTCACGACTGCCTGGCCGCTGCCGCCCCCCACGTCGACGAGCTGGTTGTGGTAGACACCGGCTCCACTGACGGCAGCAAAGGCATCGCCGCCGAGTTCACCGACCGCGTATTCGATTACACCTGGCACGATGACTACGCCGCGCTGCGCCGGCAGTATCCACGAGACCGTTGACGCGGCCATAGCGGAAGACCGGCAAGGCACGCTCGATACGCCTATTCACCACTATATTGACGCCAACCCCGCGAGGCCGCGTGCCGCACACCCTCCATGTGCCTGAACCGGGCGAACCTCGCCGTCAAGGCGGGGGACCATGAACGCGCGGCCGCACTGCTGCAGGCGTGCCTGGATTTGGGCGGGTTGAGTGCGGAGATCAATGACGTCATCCAGCAGAATATCGACCGACTGACCGCGCGTTCACAGCGCTGAAGTCAGCAAACGCGGCGCCATGCACCGCGCAATCAGCGCCCACCAAAGGGCTGTGACTGCGCCGGGTTCTTCTTTATAATCCCACCCCTTGCTTTATCGGGCCTATAGCTCAGTTGGTCAGAGCAGTCGACTCATAATCGATTGGTCCCAGGTTCAAGTCCTGGTGGGCCCACCATTTTTGCAGGGTGCATTCCGGTCACATCGGTAACCGCGTACTCCCTGCGCAGCTTCACTTTGCGGTGTCTGGTGATAAACCGACTCGCCCCCTAACTGAGCCTCAATGGCAGGTTCTGAAGGCGACGCACGAAAATGCTGCGCGCATAAACAGGCGGTTGCCCCGCAATGCAGCCTGGCTGCCTGCCGTCGGCCAGCAGTTCTTCCAATACGATTCTCGCTTCCAGTCGCGCAAGGCCCGCGCCGATGCAGAAATGCAGCCCGCGACCGAAACCCAGGTGCTGCCGAGAGTGCTTGCGATCAAGCCGCAGCACATCCGGGTCGCTGAAGCGCTCCGGGTCACGATTGGCTGAAGCCCACAACAGCATGAGCCTGTCACCGGGAACGAGCTCATACCCACCGAGACTGCAAGGCCGGCGCACCGACCGGTAGTGAAACTTGAAGGGCGGCTCAAGACGGATGACCTCCTCCACAAACAATGGCGCCAGCTCGGGTTTTTCCCGTATCTGGTCTGCCATGTCGGGAGCCTGAGCCAGACGGCAGAGCATCGAGCCAATCAAGGCGGCGGTCGATTCACCACCCGCGCCAAACAGGATGACCGCCATTCCCAGTGCCTGCTCTCTGTCAACCTCACCGCTTACGACAGCCCTGGCAAGCGTATGCAATATCGGTGCGGTGTCCGAGTCGTCGATGTGGGCCAGGGCATCGTCAAGATGCTTGCCCAGATAGGCCGACATATTGGCGGTTTCATTGGCCAGAAATTCCAGCCTTTCACTAGTAATTTGTCCTGCGAGAATATCCCCGCCCATCATCGCCCAGACGCGGTGCTGCGGCAGGTCCTCTTGCGGCAGCCCGAGCAAATGCGCCACGGCCCGGGCCGGCACCTGTTCAGCGACTGCGGCAAAATCCCCAGACCCTGCGTCAAGCAGCGGTTGCAATGTAGCAGTCGTCCACCGCCTGAGCAGAGGTTCCATCGCCTTGATCTGCGATGCGAGAAAAGCCGGTTGGAGTATGCTGCGGTGCACGGCATGCTGCGGGTCGTCAGCTGTCGCGATGACTTCGTTGGCGCGACTTGAAGGAAGCTCAAAGCACTGTGGCTGTCCATCAGGGCCACGGTATAACACGCCGGTAAGATTGGCAGAAAAATCTGCTTCCCGTTTGAGCACCTCCTCAATAAGGGACCAGTTTGCCACAGTGTGAACGCCCGAAGCGTGGATGCGGGCGAGTGGCGCATCCTGACGCAAACGCGCATAGAGCTGCTGCGGGTTGCTGATGGCCTCATCGGACAATATCTCGTCCGGTTCCGGGGAATAGAGTGGCGCCCGCATAAGAACAGGGTCGTGGTGCCTATGCGCCGACATGTTCAACCTCCACATGCAGCCTGTTCAACCGAATCTCACTGATTCGCCAGTCTCCCTCCCACAGCACATAACGCTCGTGATAGTGGCCGTAGCCGTGCAGAAAGCGAAACGGTAAAGGTGAGTCGGGGCCGGGCCACAGTTTATCCTCCATCGCCCAGATACCGGTCGCCTGGGTGGGTGACAGGACCTCGATTTCCGGCGAATGCCCATGGTGCACCGTAATCACACCCTGCAGCGCGGGGGCGAGGCCGGCAACGTAGGCCGCAGCTCCGAAAATAAGCTGGGATTCATCGCGGCGGCCGCTGGCGTCGCGCATATCGGCCACCAGATCCGGGGCGAATACCGCTTCGTAACCCGCCCAGTCCTTGCAGTCCAGGGTACGGAAATACCGCCCTTTGAGCTGATGGACTGCGTTCACGATGAGCATCCGTTCAAGTTCGGTCATTATTCTTCTCCGTTCACGGGTTGCCACGAACATCCTCGCACACAGCCTGCCAGGCTGCGACCCGATTATGCCGGAGTTAGGCGCTTGCGTGGCACTGAACGCAGCGCAACGCTATGATGACCCACCAGCCTGCCAACAACTCAGGAACCCACGGCCATGTCTCACCCATTCCCACAGCTTCTGTGGCGCGGCGCCGCGCTCCTTGCGCTGCTGTTGACCCTCATCGCTTGCAGCAGTCAACCCACCTTCACGGTTGATTACGCCGACGATGCAGACTTCAACAGTTTCCGCAGCTACCGCTGGTACGATGACATTCACGGCTCCGAGCTCGCCGAGTACCGGCAGTACAACAGCTCGGACAAGCGCGTACGCACCTATGTCGACCGCGAACTGAAAGCCCACGGCCTGCGCGAGAGCACCACGGAACGCGCCGACCTGTGGGTGAACTACCACATTTCCAAAGAGCAGCAGATGCGCATTGACAGTTTCAGCCGCTACCCTTCGGCGGGTATGCACGGCGGGGTGGGCGTGGGCACGTATGGCTCGGCGGTGAGCCTGGGCTACAGCTCCGGCCCCAGCGTCAGGACCTACAAGGAAGGTACGGTGGTGCTGGATATCATTGATACGCGCAGCAGCAAGATCATCTGGCGCGGCATCGCCGAGGGCCGCCTGAAAGAGGACATGTCGATCAACGACAAGAACCGTGTAGCCTCCGAGGTTGCCAGCGAACTGCTGGCTGATTTCCCACCGAGCCCCGCGCCCGCTGCCCAATAACAGCGGGAGCGCGCCCCGGCGCCCTCACCACATGAGGTCGTCGGGAATCTCGTAGTCCTTGTACCAGTCCTGCTCCTCCGCGCTGAGGCCCGTGGCATCCGCCTCGCTGCAGATAATCACCCGCGCGGCATCGCGTTCGGCAATCTTGTCGGCGATGGGGCGCGGCAGCATTTCGTACTGATCACCCTGTTTGACAATGGCGACGTTGCCCGCCGCCAGCTGCTTCTGATCCATACTGGTGACATACAGCTTCTTCACCCGGGTGCCATCGGTGAAATTGAAGCCCACATCACCCTTGCCGCGCGGCAGTTTGTGATTGGCGACCAGCTGCTTGATCTGCGCGTTGATCGCCTTGCGCGATGCCTCCGCATTGCGCGCCTCGTTCAGCTCGCGGTCGCGTTCAGCCTTGTTTGCCTGCGCCAGGCGTGCGGCTTCGCGGGTTTCCTCTGCCGGGTCGTGCCCGCCACGACGCGCCACATTGGCCTGCTTGCGTTTGTCCTTGGCCAGGCGCTTGGCTTTGGCCGTATCCGCGAGGCCTGCCTGCAACAATTGATCCTGTAGTGAACCCGCCATCAGACCCGGCCTCCCACGCTGCCACAAACCCTGTTTGACTCCATCATCCTACTCATCCAGATCCTGCGCCGAGTGGCGCTCGGGGTGACGCTTCTCTTCGTCGCCCCAGACACGGTTCACCCGGCGCCCGCGCAGCACCGCGGGCCGCTCGGCGATTTCCCTGGCCCAGCGGTTGACGTGCACATAGGAGTCCACATCGAGAAACTCTTTCGATTCATACAGGTTGTCGAGCATCAGGCCGCCATACCAGGGCCAGTTCGCCATATCGGCGATGGTGTAGTGGTCGCCACAGAGGAAGCGCCGCTCGGCGAGGTTGCGATCCAGCACATCCAGTTGACGCTTCACTTCCATGGTGAAACGGTTAATCGGGTACTCGAGTTTCTCCGGCGCATAGGCATAAAAATGACCAAACCCGCCGCCCAGGTACGGCACACTGCCCATTTGCCAGAACAGCCAGGAAAAGCATTCCGCGCGAGGGCCGGCGTCTTCCGGCAGGAATTCGCCGAATTTCTCCGCCAGGTAGAGCAGTATTGCGCCGGACTCGAACACCCGGGTGGCAGGGTCGGTACTGCAATCCAGCAGTGCGGGAATCTTGGAGTTGGGGTTGATCTCGACAAAGCCGGAACCGAACTGATCGCCCTCAAGGATGTTGATCAACCAGGCATCATATTCCGCGCCCTGGTGACCCAGTGCCAGCAGCTCCTCCAGCAACACCGTCACTTTCACACCGTTCGGCGTGGCAAGGGAATAGAGCTGCAGCGGGTGTTCACCGCGAGGCAATGTGTGGTCGTGCGTGGCACCGGCGATGGGCCGATTGATATTGGCAAACCGACCACCATTGCCGGGCTCCCAGGTCCATACTTTGGGTGGCACATACTCGTTTGACTCACTCATGCCTTACTGCTCCTGTGGTTGCTGCGCCGCGGCGGGAACCCGCAACGGGTGTTGATAGACGCCGGCGTTGCCGGTACTGCGCTGGATAGCGGTGACCTGCAGCTCAAAATCGCCCGCACTGGGCAGCGTGAGCGTGCCGGAAAATTCGTTTTCGACCCCGGTGAACACCAGAGCTTGCTGCGCCACAGGCTGACCTGCCTGCAACACCTGCAGCGCCACGCTGAAATCACTGACAGGCCAGAGGCCGTCGCGGTCGAGAGGGCACCCGCAGAGCATGGTGACCTGCGCGGTAACGGTAAGCGCCTGCGCGGCGAGCTGGTAGTCGACCATATCCACAATCAGCCCTGACATATGCAGAATCACCGGACGCTGCGCACGATCTTCACCCGGCAACAGCCACAGGCTCAGTGCTGTCGATTGCGCGCTTTGCGCTACGCCCAATGGCCCGGTCACGACAATCTCCACCCGGGTAGGCCGCTCAAGCGCCAGCTCGGCATTGAAGCTCGCCGGTTCTCCTGTTGTCGCCGACTGCCCACGCAATTGCGGCTGTTGCATCAGGGCGGCGGTATCACCGGTGCCGCCCTCCAGCGGGCCGTGCGCCAGGACCTCGCCGGTTGCCACCGCGCGCACCTGCACCTGCAGCCCGCCCACCTTGCTGCCGATAAACTTGGCATCGTCACTCCGCACCAGCACTTTCAGTGGCGTAACCACGCCCTCTTCTGCTGCCCACGCCTGTGGTTGCAGGGTCAGCAGCATCAGGCAGGCAAGCGCCTGCAAGGTCGCTAGCATGCGGTTTTTCATAGGCTCCTCCGTGTGCGCTGCGCGCTGTGTTGCCGCCGTAGTCTAGCAGGCTCGCCGGAGTCCGTAACCGGCAGTTTCACCTGCCCAAGGGGGCCGGTGCTTGTCAAGCCCCCGGGGGCAGGCTCTATAATGCGCGGCTCTGTGACCAACGGGACCAGCACATGGGCCGCGCCTACCAGAACCGCAAAGACTCCATCGCCAAGACATCCGACGCCAAGGCCCGGGTGTACAGCAAGTACGCCCGGGAAATATACGTCACCGGCAAATCCGGCGGCACCGACCCGGATGCCAACCTCGCGCTGCGCAGCCTGCTTGAGCGCGCACGCAAGGACCAGGTGCCTGCGCATGTGATCGAAAAGGCACTGGACAAGGCCAGTGGCGGCGGCGGCGAAGATTTCTCGGTTGCCCGCTATGAGGGTTTCGGGCCGGGTGGCAGCATGGTGATTGTGGAGTGCCTGACCGACAACCCGAACCGCACCTTCGGCGATGTGCGCCACTGCTTTACCAAAACCAAGTGCAAGCTGGGCACACCGGGCAGCGTGAGCCACCTGTTCGACCACAGCGCCATTCTGGTTTTCCCGGGAGACGACGAGGAAGCCGCACTGGAAGCGCTGATGGATGCCGATGTGGACGTGACCGACATTGAATGTGAGGAGGGACGCGTCAGCGCCTTCGTGCCCCACACCGAGCACTTCAAGGCCCGCCAGGCGCTACTGGACGCCTTCAGCGAGCTGGAGTTTGAAGTTGACGAGGTGCAGTTCGTCCCCCAGGCGTCAGTGACACTTGAGGGCGAGGATGCGCAGGTCATGGAGCGCCTGCTGGATATGCTCAACTACCTGGACGATGTGCAGAACGTCTATCACAACGCCGCCTGAGCACGCTCACAGGGCGGCGCGCTGAGCCTCAATCCAGTCTTCGACCACGTCTTCCAGAATCGCAATCGCCAGCGAGCCATTACCGACTACCACATCGTGGAAGGCTCGCAGGTCGAAGTCGCTACCCAGCGCTTCCTGCGCTCGCTGCCGCAGCGCCTGAATGCGCAACTCGCCTATCTTGTACGCCGTGGCCTGGCCGGGCCAGGTAATATAGCGGTCCACTTCCGATACCACCTCTGCCTCTGACAACGCGGAGTTTTCCAGCAGGTAGTCTATGGCCTGCTGGCGCGACCAGCCAAACGCGTGCAGACCGGTATCGATGACCAGCCGGTTGGCGCGCCATATCTCATAGGTCAGGCGCCCGAAGTCACTGTGCGGGTCGGTGTAGAAACCCATCTCCTTGCCCAGGCTTTCAGCGTACAAGCCCCAGCCCTCGCCGAACGCAGCGTGGTACAGCGGGCGGCGGAATGCGGGCAAATCAAGCTCCAGCGCCAGTGCCGACTGATGGTGATGACCGGGTACAGCCTCGTGCAGGGTGAGCGCCTCCAGTGCGTACAGGGGCTGCGACGGAAAACTGCTGGCATCGATAAAGTACACCCCGGCGGTGCGCCCGTCTGCGGGGCCACTAACGTAATAGGCGCCCCGCCCCGGTGCATTGCGGATTTCGTAGGTATTGCGTGCGAGGTGGCCGAAAAAGCGCGGCATCATGCCGTCGGCCCGCTTCGCCACCAGGGCGGTTTTCTCCATCAGCTCCTGAGCGGAGCCGGCGTAAGATTCAGGGGCCGCGCGCAGCTGGTCGAGGAAACCGCGGAAACTGCCCTGAAAGCCGGTGCGGGCGATGATCTCCGCCATTTCACCGCGGATACGCTCGGTTTCCCGCAGGCCCAATTCGTGGATATCCTCCGCGCTCAGGTCCGTCGTGGTGAAGTAATTGAGAAGATACGCATAGTAGGCATCACCACCCGGCACGCTGGTGATTCCCACCTGCTCACGACACGCCGGCAGATAGCGGTCGCGGTAGAAGGCGAACAGTTCGCGGTAGGCGGGCAACACGGCGTTGGCGATAAGCGCCTCTCCGCGATCGCGCAGGCGTGCGCGCTCAGCGGCCGGCACGGCATCGGGCAGCGCAACAAAGGGCGCATACAGGCTGCTCTGCTCGGGGCTTTCCACCAGCAACTCGGCAATGCTCGCCTCCACACCCCCCAGCGCACCGCAGTGCTGCGTGAACCCGCTGTCCACCCCGGCCTGCAGTGCAGCTATCTGCTCGCGGTTGTAGCGCGGAAAGTCGGCCAGGCTAACCAGGTACTGCTCGTAGTCTGCAAGCGTAGCAAAGGGCATGTTCGCCGGCGCATTGGCGAAGTAGCTGTGGTAGCCAAACAGGCTGGTGATAGGGAACATGTGGTCCTGGTAGCCGTAGCTCGCGCGCTCCGTCTCGCGCTCGTAGCGGAACAGTCGCGCGCTGATGGCATCCTGGCCGGTGAGCGCGCCGGTATCGATTCCGTCCAGTCGCTCCAGCATCTCTGCATTGAACTGACGACGCCGTTCACGGCCCGCCGGGCTCAGGTCGGGTAATTTGCCTGCCGGGCGGAAAGCATCCGGGTCGGTGCGAAAAAACACCTGCTCCTGCGTTGCGCGCGCCCAGTACTCATCCAGCAGTGTGTGCAGTTGCTCGCGGGCATCCGCCGTCCAGGCAAGCGGTGAAAAAAAAGCAACGGCAATGAGCAGGGCTCGGTGGCGCAATAAACAGGGCATGACAGTCTCCGGCAGGCAGGATCGCGGCAACGGCAGGATAGCAGCCGCCGGGACGAGTGGGTATTCAAGTGACCCGGGGCCGCTCACTGAAGCGGGCATCGCGGTAAGCCTCGGTGGCGAGAATGTGCCGCAGCCGGCCAAGCGCATAAGCCACGTCAGAGAAGCTGTTGTACAGCGGCGCGAACCCGAAACGCACAACGTCCGGCTCACGAAAATCGACAATAACCCCGGCGGCAATCAGCGCCTGGGACACCCCCCAGGCGTGAGGGTGCGACAGCGCCACTTGGCTGCCCCGGCGCGACGCATCGCGCGGCGTGAGCAGGCGCAGCACACCACCGTGCAATTCTTCCTGCAGGCCATTGATGAAATAACCAGAGAGCGCGAGGGACTTTGCGCGCAGGGCGGTCATCGACACACCGGCAAAACAGTCCAGAGCCGTGTCCAGGGCGGCCATGCCGAGGATACCCGGGGTCCCGGCACGGTAGCGCTGCACCCCCGCCGCGGGGCGATAGCCCGGCTCGAAGGCAAAGGGCTGCGCATGCCCCAGCCAACCACACAGCGGCTGCGCCACCTGGTTTTGATGACGCGATGCCAGGTAGACAAAGGCCGGCGCGCCCGGCCCGCCATTGAGAAACTTGTAGCCGCAGCCCACCGCCATATCCACCTGCCAGGCATCCAGTTCAATCGGCAGCACACCGGCGCTGTGGGCCAGATCCCAGAGTACAAGGATGCCCCGGTCATGCGCCGCACGCGTCAGTGCCTGCATATCGTGCAGGCTGCCGTCGCGGAAATTCACCTGGGTGAGCATGAGCACGGCGACATCCTCGGCCATGGCGCTGATCAACTCCTCCGGCGGCACACTGCGCACCGAGCAGCGCGCAGTACCGAGCAGGTCACTGATGCCCTGGGTGAGGTACAGATCGGTGGGAAAGTTGCCCTCTTCGCTGAGAATCACGGTGCGCCCGGGCCGCAACTGCAGCGCGGTGGTGAGCAGCTTGAACAGGTTGACCGAAATACTGTCGCAGCAAATTACCTGCCCGGGGCCGGCGCCGAGCAGCCCGGCAATTTTTTCGCCAACGGCAATCGGCATCCCGATCCAGTCGTGGCGATTCCAGCTGCTGATGAGGTCCTGGCCCCACTCGTCGCGAAGTAACTGCGCCAGCCGCGCCGGCACGGCAGCCGGTAGCACGCCGAGTGAATTGCCGTCCAGGTAGACGGTGTCTGCTGGCAGCTGAAAACGTCCGCGCAGATACCCGAGGGCATCGTCTGCATCCAGTGCGGCGGCGTCTTTCATGGTTGCTCCAGCACATCGTTCAGTGCCCGCACAAGCGCGGGGAAAGCGGCCGTGTCCGGGTGAATCAGGTCGAAATGTCCCGCGCCCCCCACAACCCGCATCTCGGCCGCGGTGATCGCCTGTGCCTGCGCGAGAGGCACAATAGGGTCGACATCGCCATGCAGCAGAATGGTCGCCTGAGGCAGGGTCAATTCTCGCGGGGACGCCGCAGCATAGTGCGCGGGCACCTCGTCGGGCCGCCCGCCGAGAAAGCGCACAGCGGCTTGTTGGCAGCTGTTATTGCCCGCCGCATAGTCGTGAAGGTCGGTGATGGCTGCAAGCCCGATGACCCCGCGCACCCGCAGGCCAGCCTCGCCATCGCCGGGTAACGCGGCACTGGCCCACAGCGCGAGCTGACCGCCCGCGGAGTGCCCGGCTAGCACCACGCGTTGCAGGTCCACATGGGCCGGGCCCAGTTCGCGCAGGGCCTGAACCGCCACCAGCACATCTTCGGCACTGCCCGGCCAGCCGCCCCCGGGCTCACCCAGCCGCCGGTATTCAGGCGCCCACACCGCGAAACCCGCCGCGGCAAGCGCGCTGGCCAGCGGCGCGATATGTGCCACGTCGTACGCCTGCAGCCAGCAACCGCCGTGCACCAGAACCACTACCGGCGCCGGCTCGTGGGCAACAGGCGCCCGCCAGAGCCGGGCATACTGGCTCTCTGCCGCACCGTAGGCAAACTGCCCACTGTGCGACGCAGACGGCGCGGCCAACACCTCGTCAAAGCTCACGGGCATGACGACCTGCTCAGCGCTAGCCGTCGCTGCCAGCCAGATCAGCGCCAGCGCAACAATGATTTTCATGACGGATGAATCCTCTTGGTCGACGGGGTCTGGCACCGTATGCTATCCCAGAGCGGCTGGCGACTACAGGCCGCAACGATAACAAGACTGAGGAATCTCGGCATGACAGCTTCACGCAAGGCTCAACTGCGAACACTTCTGGCAGCACTGCTGCTCGCGACTCCGGCACTGGCGGATGACTGGTACCCCTCTCGCCACGGCGCGGATGACACGCTGGGCGCCATCAACTTCCTGTCACCGGAGATTGTCGTGGAGGCCGCGCGGCTGGTGACCACCGGTAAAACCTACGCCCTGGGCGTACCGACGGGGCCAAACTCACCCGCCTACGGGCCGCGCCGCTACGCCATGACAGTGCTGCAACTGGATGACGGCCTGGGCACACCGATGGCTTCGAATCGTATGACCTCCAACGACGACCTGCTGCAAACCTGGATGGGTATCGGCAGCCAGATCGATGGCCTCGGCCACCTCGGCATCGATCATCGCTACTACAACGGCAAGCACGCCAGCGAATTCGTCACAGTGACCGGCCTCACCACGTTCAGCATCGACAGCCTGCCCCCCATCGTCAGCCGCGGCGTGCTGCTCAACATGGCCGCGCACTTCAACCAACCCATGCTGGATGCGGGCACCGTGTTCAACAGTGAACACATCAAAGCCGCCGCCCGTGCCCAGAATGTGCGCCTGAAACAGGGTGACGTGGTGCTGTTCCATACCGGCTGGCTGTCGATCGCCGACAGTGACCCGGCCCGCTTCATGGCGGGCGAACCCGGCCTGGGTGAGGACGGCGCACGCTACCTGGGGGAGCTCGGCGTGGTCGCGGTGGGGGCAGACACCTGGGGGCTCGACGCCCTGCCCGGCGATAAAGCCGAGGTACTGTTCCCGGCCCATCAGGAACTGCTCGCACGCCAGGGCGTTTACATACTGGAAAACATGGACACGCGCGCCCTGGTGGCGGATCAGGTGCAGGAGTTCCTGTTTGTGCTCGGGCAGCCACGCTTTGTCGGTGCCGTGCAGGCCATTATCAACCCTGTCGCTATTCGCTAACGAGATGCGCTAGCGATTGTCACGGAAATTGCGTAGCGTTATGCGCCTCCCACCAAGGAATTGTTCCCTGTGAATACATCCCGACCGCTGCTTCTTCCGCTCGCCATTGCTTTGCTGGCGGGCTGCTCCGACGGTACTGATGTACCACCGCCGCCGCCCTCGTCGCTGAGCATAGCGCCCACCGCCATCCCGGAGGGTGCGCCAGGGGAAATGAATGCGCTCCGCTTTCGGATCAGCATGACCGAGGCTCAGCCGGCCGCCGTGCGTGTGCGTTACCGCACAGAGGGCGACAGCGCACAGCCCGATGTCGACTTCCTGCCTGCCGAAGGTGAAGTCACCCTCGAGCCGGGGGCACTCAGCGCCGCTATCACCGTTGATGTGTTTGGCAACGCGGCTGACGAGCCGGCCAAGACACTGCGCCTGGTTTACACCGTTGACGGCAACGCAGAAGCCACCGGTGACGCGGCGCTGGGCACCATCGCCAATGACGATGCACAGTGCACGAGCCCGGCGCTGAAAGAGCCCAACCCCTGGCGCGTGTTCGGTGCCGATCCGCTCAACTACGCCCACCGGGGCGGTGTGATCGACTTCCCCGAAAACACGCTTTATGCCTACGCCGAGGTGGCCACGGTTGGCGCCGACGTATTGGAAATGGACGTTTACCAGACCCTCGACAACGAGCTGGTGATCCTCCACGACCTGAGCGTGGATCGCACCACCAATGGCGAGGGGCAGGTTGTGGACCTGACGCTGGCTGAGCTGCGCGAGCTCGACGCCGCGTACTGGTTTGTGCCTGGCGTTGGCACTCCGCGCGATCGCCCGGAGGCCGACTACGTGTTTCGCGGCATCGCCACCGGCGATCGCCCGCCACCCCCCGGGTACAGCCGGGAGGATTTCCGTATCCCCACCCTGGAGGAAGCGCTACAGCGCTTTGCCGGGAATCTCCTGAACGTGGAATTGAAACCCGACCTGGACGGTATCGGCGACTACGAACAACAGATCGCGACCTTGCTGCTGCGCTACGGGCGCACCAGCGACATCATCGCGGCGTCATTCGTCGACGAAGCCGCCACGGCCTTCAAGCAGGCCGCACCCTGCATCCCCACCTCGGTGCCTCTGGGCCAGGGCACCGGCCTGGTACTGGGCGCGCAAGGGCCCGGCATTATCCCGCCGGTCCCGGAGCACGTGTCCTTCCAGGTGCCGCCTGACACCAGCCAGATTACCGGCGACGGGCAGCTGCCCGATGACTTCTTCCTGCAGGTTGTGAACGAGGATTTTGTCGCCGACGCACATGCCGCCAACCTGGCCGTTCAGGTGTGGACCATCAATGCCTGCGAAGACATGCTGCAGATGATGGCGCTGGGGGTCGATGCTATAATGACCGACCGTCCCGTACTCCTGCAGTCCCTGTTGGACACACCACCTTCTGAACGCCGCTGCGTCAGTCGTCGCTGACCCGCACTACCAGCTTGCCCCTGTTGCCGCCGTCGAACAGCAGGTTGACCGCCTCGGGGGCCTGCTCCAGGCCATCGATGACGGTTTCCTGATGCTTCAGGCGGCCCTCGAGGTACCACGTTGCCAGCTCTTGCGTAGCGGCGGGGAAACGGTCCATGAAGTCGGAGACAATAAAGCCCCGTACTTCAATACGACGCATGAGGATGGATGAGAAATCCGCGCGCATCGGTTCGCCGCTGTTGTAGCCGGAGATCATGCCACACAGGGGCATGCGCCCGAACAGGTTCATCCGCGCCATCACCGCTTCCATGATCTCGCCCCCCACGTTCTCGAAGTTGACGTCGATACCGTCCGGGGTGGCTGCAGCCAGCTGTTCACGCCAGTCGCTGGCCTTGTAATCCACCGCTGCATCAAAACCGAGTTCGTCGAGCAGGTAGCGACACTTCGCTTCACCGCCGGCTATGCCCACAACGCGGCAACCACGAATTTTGGCGATCTGCCCGACTACCGAGCCCACCGCGCCGGCAGCGGCGGAGACCAGTACCGTCTCTCCCACCTGCGGCCGGCCGATTTCCAGTAGCCCGAAGTAGGCCGTGAGACCGGTCATACCGCAGGCACCGAGCATCGCCGACAGTGGAATGGGCAGGTTGGCGGGCAGTACCGCCATGGCATTCTCCCCCTCATCAGCCAGGCAGAAGTCCTGCCAGCCGGTCAAGCCCATGACATGATCGCCTACCTGATAGCGGTCGGACTCCGACTTCACCACCACGCCAATGCCGCCACCGCGCATCACTTCACCAATGGCAACCGGCGGCATGTACTGATCCATGTCACTCATCCAGATACGGTTGGTCGGATCCAGGCTGAGGTATTGCACCCGCACCAGTGCCTGCCCCGGGCCCGGCTCAGGCGCGGGCTGGGTGGCGAAATCGAAATGGCTGCGCTCAATGCGGCCAGTGGGGCGCGCCTTAAGGCGGAATTGGCGGTTCTCGGGAACAGTCATGGGGGGTCTCCGTTATTAACTCGAACGCCCCGGCAGGAACGCAGGGGCAGGCGAAGCTGCACAGTAACAGAATTGCCCACGGCGCCCCACTTTGCCGCGGTACACCTGTGCGGCCCCGTCTGCTACCCTGCTTGGCGCTCCCGTGAATTGAGTCCGACCTTGAGTGCGGGCTGAGGAACCCTGCATGAACGAGGCGCAACCCGCCGTAACACCCCGCTCTACGGTCCTGCTTCCGGTGTTTATTCCGGCGCTCGTGGTGATTGTGCTGCTTGTTGTCGGCACTATCAGCAGCCCGGATCTCGCGGGACAATTGTTCAGTTCGTCCCTGGCCTGGATTACCACTACCTTCGGCTGGTTCTACATGTTGTCGGTGGCATTCTTCCTGATGTTCATTGTTGTGGTGGCTTTCAGTAGCTGGGGCAATATCAAGCTGGGGCCGGACCACGCCGACCCGCAATACAGCTTCCCCGCCTGGTTCGCCATGCTCTTTTCCGCCGGCTACGGCATTGCGCTGCTGTTTTTCGGCGTCGCCGAGCCCGTGCTGCATTACTCATCTCCGCCTGCGGGCGCCGCAGAAACTGTGAACGCGGCGCGCCAGGCCATGCAGATCGCCTTTTTCCACTGGGGCTTTCACATCTGGGCCATTTACGGGCTGGTGGGCCTGGTGCTCGCCTATTTTGCGTTTCGTCACGGCCTGCCCCTGTCCATCCGCTCGGCGCTCTACCCGCTGATCGGCGACCGTATCCACGGGCCGATCGGCCACGCAGTGGATGTGTTCGCGATATTGGGCACCATGTTCGGCATTGCCACCACGCTGGGGTTGTCGGTCGCGCAGATCAACGCCGGCATCAACTACCTGTGGCCGCAGATTCCCGTCAACGTGACCGTGCAGATCATCGCCATCGTGGTCATCACCGGGCTGGCGATCTTTTCCGTGGTGGCCGGCATGGACAAGGGCGTCAAACGGCTATCCATCCTCAATATGGCGCTGGCGGTAGCGCTGATGCTGTTCGTCTTCAGCGTGGGCCCCACGGTGCACATTCTGGAGAGCTTCCTGCAGAACACGGGCAGCTACCTGAACCACATCGTCGAGCGCACTTTCAACCTGCAGGCCTATTCGCGCAGTGACTGGATTGGCAACTGGACCCTGTTCATCTTCGGCTGGACCATCGCCTGGGCACCTTTCGTCGGCCTGTTCATTGCCAAGATCAGCCGGGGTCGCACCATACGGCAATTTGTCGTCGGCGTGATGTTCGTGCCCACGATATTCACCTTCATGTGGTTTTCCATCTTTGGCGACACCGCGCTGCACCTGATCATGAACGAGGGCTATCACACCTTGATCGGCGAAGTGCAGGCAGACCATGCCGTGGCGCTGTTCAAACTGTTCGAGCGGCTGCCCTTTTCTGCAGTGGTCTCCTTCCTGACGGTGATTCTCATCGTCACTTTCTTTGTCACCTCCTCAGACTCCGGTTCACTGGTGATTGACTCCCTCGCCTCAGGGGGCGCTCCTGTGACGCCGGTTTGGCAGCGCGTGTTCTGGGCCAGCAGCGAAGGGGCAGTGGCCGCCGCCCTCTTGCTCGCCGGCGGCCTCGGTGCACTGCAAACCATGACCATCGCCAGTGCCCTGCCGTTTTCCCTGATCATGATTGCCGCGGCGCTGGGCATGTGGCGCGCACTGGTCATTGAAGGCCACCACCACACCAGCCTGAACACCGGCGTGCAAACCCGCCTATCCGGCACCAGCGGCCGCGGCCTCTGGCGGCGACGGTTGGCGGGGCTGGTCACATTCCCCGACAGGGAAGACGTTGAACAGTTCGCCACCACCACCGTGCGCAAGGCCATGTGGCGTGTACAGCGCGAACTCGACAAGCAGGGATGGCATGCAACGCTTCACGAAGAAGAGGCACCCGCACGCCTCTGGCTGGAGGTAACCAAAGAGGAGGCCGTGGACTTTATCTACGAGATTCGCCTGCTGGAGCACAGCCTGCCCCACTACGCGTTCCCGGAGATGACACATCACGGCGCGGACGTTGCGCACTACTACCGCGCCGAAGTGTTCCTGCGCCGGGGCGGACAGTCCTATGACATCTACGGCTTCGACCAGCACGACATCATCACCGACATCCTTGACCAGCTGGAGAAACACCTGCATTTCCTGCATATCTCCCCAGCCAGCCTGCCCTGGAACATGGCCGAGCACGATGACATGCTGCAGCCGACGCTGGAGCGTTAGCTGTCTCCCGCAGCGCCCGCCGAGTCCTGCAGACTGCCGCGTACTACCTCCTGCAGGCGCTGCTGGATCTCCGCGCCGGGATAGCCGTCGGCCACGGCGCCCACGCTGCGCTGGAAGCGACTGAGGGCGGCGCGTGTACCCGAGCCGAACAGGCCGTCCTCGTCGCCGGCATCGAAGCCCAGTGCATTCAGCCGCTGCTGCAGCGCCAGCACATCCGCGCGCGCCAGCGGCTGCTGGCTCGCCGGCGGCGCCTGCTGCAGCGGCCCGGCGCCGGCGATACGGTCTGCCAGATGCCCCACCGACAGTGCGTAGGACTCGGAGCGGTTCCAGCGCATGATCACGTCGAAATTGTCATACACGAGAAACCCCGGTCCTGACGCGCCAGCGGGCACCAGCAGCGACGCCTGCAACTCCGCGGTGGGCAGGGCTGCGCCGTCACTGCGCATCACCCCCAGACGCGCCCACTCGGCGAGCGGCAAGGCCTCGCCGGACAGTGCCAGCTCGTAGCGAAACTCCGCTGGCAGGCGCACTTCACGGCCCCAGCGCAGCGCCGGAACCCAACCCAGGTCGCGCAGAAAGCGCGCGCCAGACGCCAGGGCATCGCGCTCGCTGCGCCACAGGTTGATCCGGCCATCACCGTCACCGTCAACCGCATAGCGCAGATAGTTGGAGGGCATGAACTGGGTGTGCCCCACAGCGCCGGCCCATGAGCCTTGCATGTCGACAGGGCTCAGGTCCTCCCGCTCCAGCAACTGCAGTGCGGCGATGAATTCAGTGCCAAAGAAATCGGCGCGGCGGGTGTCGCAGGCCAGGGTCGCCAGGGAGTCAAGCGTAGGCATGCGTCCGAGATAGGAGCCGAAATTGGTCTCCAACCCCCAGAAAGCCACGAGGTAGTGACCGGGCACGCCGTATTCCCGCTGTAGCTGTGCCAGGAACTCGCGGTGTTGCGCGTACAGCGCCCTGCCCTGCTCGATGCGGCTCTCGGACACCCGCGCATTGAAGTACTGGGCGAAGGTCTGGACGAATTCCGGCTGCTTGCCGTCCAGCTCCAGCACACGCGCCTGCTGCTGCAGCGTAGGTACCACTTCATCCACTATCTGGGCTGCCACTCCCGCTGCTCGCGCCTGTCCCTGCAGGGCCTCCAGGCAAGCCGCAAAAGCCTCCTCTGCCCGAACAGAAACAGAGCCGAGCAGGCAAACCACAACAACAAGCACACGCAACAACATGACACCACACATCCGGAACGATTGCCGACGATACTTACACCGGCGGGTACAGGAAGCAAGATCCATCTGGACGAGTGGGACTTCGAGAATCCGCACACAAGTCGCTATACTGTGTCCCGTACTGTCACTGAGAGAGACTCATGCGAGCCCTAGCCAGAACACTACTCCCCTGTGCCCTGCTGCTGTTAGCCGGCGCTGCCTCCGGTCAATCCCAGGAAGTCCGCCATTCCACCTACCATGACTACCGCATAGTGCCAGTGGTGGACGGCTTGATTCGCCCGTGGTCCATGGCGTTCCTGCCCGGCGGCGATATGCTGGTGACGGAACAGCCGGGGCGCCTGCGCATTGTGCGCGAGGGCCGTTTGCTGGAGCAGCCGGTGAGCGGCGTGCCGGAAGTCTTCTACAAAGGCCAGGGTGGCTTACTGGATGTTGTGCTGCACCCGGAGTTTGCAAGCAATCGTCTGCTCTATCTGTCCTACTCGAAGCCGCTGGAGGATGAAGCATCCACCACGGCGGTCATTCGCGGCCGCTATAGCGATGGCGCACTGAGCGACGTGGAAGAGGTTTTCGTGGCGCAGTCCCGCGGCCGCGGGCACTACGGTTCCCGCCTGGCCTTTGACCAGCAGGGCTATCTGTTCATCAGTGTGGGCGACCGCCAGGTACCGCCCACAGGCGACCTGCCCGCGCATCCCGCACAGCAGCTCTCGGATCATCACGGCGTGATCGTCCGTTTGCACGACGATGGTCGCATACCTGCCGACAACCCGTTCGTGCAAGACGCCAAGGCACTGCCGGAGATCTGGAGTTACGGCCACCGCAACCCGCAGGGCATGGCCCTGGATCGCGCGAGCGGTACCCTGTGGATCACCGAACACGGCCCTCAGGGCGGCGATGAACTCAACCGGATTACACGCGGCGCAAACTACGGCTGGCCGGTAATCGGCTATGGCGTGAACTACGGCGTCGGCACCACCATTCACGCCACCACACACGCGGACGGCATGGAACAGCCGCTGAAGATCTGGGTGCCCTCGATTGCCACCTCCGGCCTGGCCTTGTACCGGGGCAGCGCGTTCCCGAACTGGGACGGGTACCTGTTTGCCGGCGGCCTGTCCGGACAGCAACTGACGTTGCTGGGCATGGAGGACGGCAAGGTTGTGCACGAGGAGACGCTTGCGCGCGACATCGGGCGTCTGCGCGACGTGCGCACCGGCCCGGACGGATATCTCTATCTCGCACTGGACGATAGAGGTGCGAAACCCTCGGCCATCGTGCGCCTGGAGCCGGTGCCCATTGCGCAGCGCTTGGACTGACCCGCATTCGCAGCCGCTGTGCGCGCAGCCACAGCGTATTTCCGCTATGCTGAAAGCCCGCTCATACGAGAGAAGACCATGACCCTGCCCAGACAACAGATAGAGGAAATCGAATTACTGCTGAAGTTCGACCTGAGCAGCGCGCAAGTGGGCCTCAAGGTGCACAGTAATGCCAATCCGGAGATGATTGCGGCGGCGCAGCGCCTGTACGGCAAGGGCCTGATCGACCAGGAAGACGGCGGCTTCCTCACGCCACTGGGGCACGAAGCAGCCGAACACCTGCAATTCGTCGCCCAGATTCTGGGCACCTCTGCCGCCGGGTAGAACGCCAGCACTGCGGAGATACCGGCATGGGGCAAACACTGCTACGTTTTGGCGTTGTACTCGGCCTCGGCCTGGGCATGGCCGCCGCGGGCAGCCACACCGGCGCGAGCTGGCAGGGAATACCGGTGTTTGCCCTGTGTGCATTGCTGGCGTTCACAATCCAGTGGCTGGCCTTCCTCCCTGCCTGGCGACTGCAAACCGAAGCTTTCTACGACCTGACCGGCGCCCTCACCTACCTGTCGGTCACCTGGCTGGCCGTGGCCCTGACACCCGACCGGAGCGTGCTGGGCCTGTTGCTGGCAGGCTGCATCAGCCTGTGGGCACTGCGCCTGGGCAGCTTCCTGTTTCTGCGCATTCGCGCCGATGGTAAAGACTCCCGCTTCGACCGGATCAAGCCCTATGCCGGTCGTTTCCTGTTCACCTGGACCCTGCAGGGGCTCTGGGTGGTGATTACGGCCGGCTGCGCACTGGCGGCCATCAGCAGCGGGCGTGCAGCCGAACCCGGAGGCCTGGCGATCACCGGGTTGACCCTATGGCTGTTCGGCTTTGTGATGGAGGTGGTCGCCGACCAGCAGAAGCGGCGCTTTCGACACGCAAACAGCGCGGAGCGCTTTATCGATAGCGGGCTCTGGGCCTACTGCCGCCACCCCAATTATTTCGGTGAGATCCTGCTCTGGCTCGGCATTGCACTGATGGCCCTGCCGGCACTTGCAGGCTGGCAGTGGGCCACGCTGATCTCACCGCTGTTCGTGTTTCTGCTGTTAACCCGCGTCAGCGGCATACCGCTGCTGGAGCGCAAGGCCGAGCAACGCTGGGGGCAAAACCCGGACTGGCAGGCCTACAAGGCGCGCACACCGGCGCTGATACCACGCCTGCGTGCACGCAGCGCAGTGCCACGTGCCTGAGCCGCTGCGCTGGGCTATAGTGCCCACCCGCCTCACGAGCAGCTCCGTACCATGGCCCTGAAATCGACCATTTTCAAAATGGACCTCAACGTCGCCGACCTCGACCGTCACGTGTATGGCGATTTTCCACTCACACTGGCGCGCCACCCCTCGGAAACCGAGGAGCGCATGATGCTGCGCGTACTGGCGTTCGCCCTGCATGCCAACGAGCAATTGAGCTTTGGCCGCGGTATCAGCACCGACGACGAGCCCGACCTGTGGCAGAAAGACCTCACCGGTAGCATCGAGCTGTGGATCGAGCTCGGCACGCCCGACCCCGACCGACTGCGCAAGGCCTGTTCGCGCGGGCAAAAAGTGATTCTATACACTTACGGCGACCGCGCAGTACCGGTGTGGTGGCAGAAGCACGGCGCCGCCCTGGAACGGTTCAAACACCTCAGCGTATGGCAGGTTGGCGACAGCAGCCTGCGCTCCCTGGCAGACATGGCCCGCCCGGGACTGCAGTTGCAGTGCACCCTCAGTGACGGCGAAATCATGGTGAGCGGCGAAGGGGAGACCCTGAGTATTACGCCGAGCTCGCTGAAGGCCTGAACCCCCAGTGCCGGGCCGCCGTGCGCTCGCGCCAACGGCTGCGGTATAGTGCCACCTGACCCGACACACGCCACGCCTATGAAACGCTTCTCCATGCTCTCCCCTCGCAACCTGGTGCGCATCGCCGTGGTGTTGCTGGCCCTCAGCCTGTTCCAGCTCGCGACCGACGGCGAAATCAACTGGCACAGACAGGCACTGGATACATTATCCGGCACTCGCGGAGAGGGCACTGGCTGGGGCAAGGCGGTGGACTCGCTGGAAACCGCAGGCGCCGCGCGCGAGGGGCAAGCGCCCACACAGTTCGACCTCACGGGTCGCGTGGTCAGGATCGCCGATGGGGATACCCTGTCGCTGCTGGATGCAGGCAACACGCAGCACAAGGTGCGCTTTTACGGCATTGACGCCCCAGAGAGGGACCAGCCCCACGGCGATCGCGCCAGGGAGGCGCTGGTCGCGCTGGTGTCGGGTAAACGCCTCGGCGTGGTGGTCATTGAAGAGGACGACTACGGCCGCAAGGTCGGCACGGTCTATGCCGAAGGGCGCAACGTGAACCTGGCAATGGTGCAGCAGGGCCACGCCTGGTGGTACCAGTATTTCGCGCGCCAGGAGCACGCCCTGGAAGCCGCCGAACGGGACGCGCGCTCGGCGCGACGCGGTTTATGGGCGGCCGACGATCCCATGCCACCCTGGGACTGGCGACGCCAGCAGCGCCTGAACAGCAACCGCTAGGAGGCGGCGTCAGTTGCGGTTTGCAGCGGCGGGCACCAGAGCGGATGAGATTGCGACCAAGGCTTTACCCAAGGGTGGCTTTGTGGCACCCTCCAACGTCACGCTGGCGCACCGTACAGCAGGGAACACGACCGAGGCTACACCGGACATCGCATGCGCGACTACTTTCTCAGACGCCTGTTGCTCGTTCCCCCCACACTCATTGGCGTGACCATTATCGTCTTCGCCATTACCCGCCTGGTGCCGGGCGGCCCGCTCGAACGCGCCATCATGGAAACCCAGCAGATGAACCTGTCCGGCGGCGGCTCGCAAATGGCGGGTCAGGGCATGGCCATTTCCGAGGCACAACTGGATCGCCTGCGCGAGTACTACGGCTTCGACAAGCCCGTACTGCAGAGCTACGCCGCTTGGCTGGGCAAGGTGCTGCGCGGGGACCTGGGCAGTTCCTATCGCTACAACGAGCCGGTCTGGGACGTGATCAGTGAACGCTTTCCCGTGTCGCTCTACTACGGGCTGGTGACCCTGGTGATCACCTATGCCGTGTGCATACCCCTGGGCATACTCAAAGCCATACGCCATCGCACCTTTGTCGATAATATCAGCTCGGTGCTGATCTTCATCGGCTATGCCATTCCCGGCTACGCCCTGGGTTCACTCCTCATACTGCTGTTTTCGGTACGCCTCGATTGGTTTCCCATGGGCGGGTTCGTCAGTTACGACGTTCGGGACCTGTCCCCGTGGGCACAGGCGCTAGACCTGCTGAGCCACTCGATACTGCCCCTCATCTGCTACCTCGTGGGCAGTTTTGCGCTGGTCACGCTGCTACTGAAAAACCACCTGATGGACAACCTGGCGGCAGACTACATACGCACCGCAATCGCCAAGGGGGTGTCGTTCCGGCAATCGGTCACCCGTCATGCCGTGCGCAACTCGCTGATCCCCATCGCCACCACCTTCGGCCAGAACATCACGCTGCTGGTCTCCGGCTCATTCCTCATTGAAACCATTTTCGATATCGACGGCTTTGGCTTGCTGGGTCTGACCGCGATCCTCGATCGCGACTACCCGGTGGTCATGGGCGTAGTGCTGCTGGCCAGCCTGTTGCTGCTGATTGGCAACATCCTCTCGGACATTCTGGTCGCGCTGGTCGATCCACGGATACGGTTCCAGTAGACCGTGCTGAACCTCACCCCACAAACGCGCAAGAAGCTCCGGCGCTTTCGGCAGATCAGGCGCGGCTACTACAGCTTCCTGATCCTCGTGGGCCTCTCGGCACTGCTCGCCTGCGGCGAACTGCTGATCAACAGCCGGGCCCTGGTGGTCAGCTACCAGGGCGAGCTGTATTTCCCCACTTACGGTGACTTCCATCCGGGCACCGACTTCGGCCTCGACTACCAGTACGAAACCAACTACCGCGAATTGCAGGCGCGCTTCGCCGCGGCCGATGAGGGCAACTGGCTGCTGCTGCCCCTGATACCCTACAATCCCTACGAGAACAATGCCGCCGCCGGCGGCGTGTTCCGACCCCAGCCACCCAGCGCTGAAGCGCAGCATTACCTCGGCACCGACACCACCAGCCGCGACATTCTGGCGCGGCTTTTCTACGGCACCCGTATCGCGCTGCTGTTTGCCCTCGGCTTTACACTGTCCGTCTACCTGATCGGCATCGCGATCGGTTGCGCCATGGGCTATTTCGGCGGGGTCTTCGACCTCGCACTGCAGCGCGTGATCGAGATCTGGTCCAACGTGCCCTTCCTGTACATGGTTATTATCATTTTCTCGGTCATTCCCTCGACGGTGGCTGTACCGACGCGCATCAGCATTCTGCTGCTGGTGATGGTACTGTTCTCCTGGACAGGCATGACATATTACATGCGCACGGAAACCTACAAGGAAAAGGCCCGGGACTACGTGGCTGCCGCACGCATTATCGGGGCCTCGAATACGCGCATCATCTTCCGCCACATCATGCCCAACGTGCTGTCGACACTCATCACCTTCATGCCTTTCACCGTGGTAGCGGCCATTTCCGCTATCACGGCGCTGGATTTCCTGGGTTTCGGGCTGCCCGTGCCCACGCCGAGCCTGGGCGAGTTGCTCAAACAGGGCACCGCCAACCTGCGCACCGCACCGTGGATCGTGATCTCCGCCTTTGGCACGCTGGTGGCACTGCTGACGCTGGTGACCTTTATCGGCGAAGCCATCCGCGAATCCTTCGACCCCAAGACCTTCTCCGTTTACCGCTAGGGCCAACGCACATGAGGAACCTGTCATGAGAAAAATCCTGTACTGCCTGCTGCTGGGCCTGTGCATTGCGGGCTGTAGCGAGTCGCCCGAGGAGCAGCCGGAGAACGCTGACAGCGCTGGCGCTGTCGATATCACGGCAGAGGTCGAGGCCTTCTACGCCGCCAACCCGGAATTCTTCAGCTTCAAAACCCCGGCCGACTTGCCCACTGGCCTGGTGTGGGAAAACAACAACCACCTGCCCGACATCGGCTCGCCCGAGGCGGTAAAGGGCGGCACGCAAAACGCCGCCCTGCAAGACTTCCCGCGTACGCTGCGCACGGTCGGGCCGGACTCCAACGGCGGCTTCCGGGCTTTCCTGCTCGACGACACCACCATGACCATGGCTCATGTGCACCCGGACACGCGAGACCTCTACCCCGGCCTGGCCGAGTCCTGGGCGATCGATGAAGAATCGCGCACGGTGTACGTCAAGCTGGACCCGGCAGCCCGTTTCTCGGATGGCGAGCCCGTCACCGCCGACGACTATCTGTTCATGTTCTGGTTCTATCGCTCGTCCTACATCATGGCGCCCTGGTACAACAACTTCTACAGCACCACGTACAGCAACATCACGCGCTATGACGACCACACTCTCTCCATCACCACCCGTGAACTGAAGCCGGACCTCGATGAGCGCGTGTTGTTGCTGCGGCCCATCGCCCAGCACTTCTACCGGGAAATGGGTGACGACTTCACTGAACGCTATCAATGGCGATTCGAACCCACTACCGGCGCTTACGTGGTGCGACCAGAGGACGTGCGCAAGGGGCGCTCCATCGCCCTCACACGCAACAAGGACTGGTGGGCGAAAGACAAGAAATACTGGCGCTACCGCTTCAACCCGGACCGCATCCAGTTCAGCGTCATCCGCGACGACGCCAAGACCTTCGAAGCATTCAAACGCGGTGACATCGACCAGTTCGGACTGGGCCTGGCGGAGTACTGGTACGAAAAGCTGCCCGACAGCGACCCCGACGTGCAGGCCGGCTACATCCACAAGGTGATGTACTACAACCAGCGCCCGCGGCCCAACTTCGGCTTGTGGATCAACACGGCGCAGCCCCTGCTGAATAATCAGGAAATCCGCCTGGGCATCAATTACGCGACCAACTGGAGCCTGGTGATTGAAAAGTTCTTCCGCGGTGATAACACGCGCATGAACACCTCGCACGAAGGGTTTGGCGAATTTACGCACCCTACCATCACCGCCCGCGCGTTTGATATCGACAAGGCACAGGCGCACTTTGCGGCGGCCGGTTTCACCACACGCGGTGCCGATGGCATTCTGGTCAATGCCGAGGGCCGGCGTCTGGCCTTCACCCTCTCCACCGGCTACGAGAGCCTGCGTGATGTGTTGACCATATTGCGTGAAGAGGCCGCCAAAGCCGGCCTGGAGCTGCGTATCGAGGTGCTGGACGGCACTGTTGGCTGGAAGAAGGTGCAGGAAAAGCAACACGATATCTTCTTCACCGCCTTCGGCGTATTCCTTGAGCTGTACCCCCGTTTCTGGGAGCACTACCACTCGGACAACGCCTACGACAAAGCCTTCCTCGAGGACGGCAGCGTCAACCCCGAACGCAAACTGAAAACCCAGACCAACAACCTGGAGAGCTTCGCGATCGCGGAGATGGACGCGCTGATTGAGCGCTATCGGCGCTCCAGCGATCAAGACGAAATGGTCCGGCTCGCGCATCAGATGACTGAACTGCACCACGCACACGCCTCCTTCGTCCCCGGCTTCTACCAGGGCTTCTTCCGCATTGGCCACTGGCGCTGGCTGCGCTACCCCGAGGGTTTCTCCCAGAAACACGCCGCGGGCGCGGGCGACGCTTTCGTGCACTGGATCGACACCGACAGGAAAGCGGAAACAGAAGCCGCCCGCCGCGAGGGCAAGGCCTTCGACCCGGTTATTGCCGTGTACGACCAGTGGGCGGAGTGAGCCGTGGCGCTGCTTGAAGTCGATCAGCTGATCACCGAATTCGCCACCGATGAAGGCCTGGTGCGCGCGGTTGACGGCGTCAGTTTCGAAGTTGAGGCAGGCGCCACACTGGGCATTGTTGGCGAATCGGGCTGCGGCAAGAGCGTGACCGCGCTGTCGATGATGCGCCTGCTGCCGCAGCCCATGGGGCGCATTGCCGGGGGCAGCATCACCTTTCAGGGCACTGACCTCACCCGGCTGGACATTCCAGCGATGGAGAAAGTCCGTGGGCGGCGCATCGGCATGGTGTTTCAGGAACCGATGACCGCACTGAATCCTGTGCACACCATCGGTCGCCAGCTCACCGAGGGGATGTTACTGCACAAGGTCTGCGAGCCCGCCAATGCCCTGCGCGCCGCCGCCGATATGCTGGACCGCGTAGGTATTCCCTCGCCAGACCTGCGCCTGGGCGAATACCCCCACCAGTTATCCGGTGGCATGCGCCAGCGGGTGGTGATCGCCATGGCGCTGGCCTGCGAGCCGGACCTGCTGATTGCCGACGAACCCACCACCGCACTGGACGTGACCATTCAGGCACAGATCCTGGAATTGATCGCCGACCTGCAGCGCCGCATGGGGATGGCGGTAATCATGATCACCCATGATCTCGGCGTGATTGCGGAAACCTGCGAGCAGGTGGTGGTGATGTACGCGGGTAAGGTCGCGGAACAGGGCAGTGTCTTTGATATTTTCGACCGCCCGGCGCATCCCTACACACGCGGCCTGCTGGCGTCCATTCCCAGGCTGGAAACGCCGGCAAAATCGCGCCTGGGTGTCATTGAAGGCATGGTGCCCGGGCTGCGCGACCTGCCCATCGGCTGCCGCTTCGAGAACCGCTGCGAGCACGCCATCGACCGCTGCCGGGAGCAGGTACCCGCACCAGAGCTGGTAGCCCCAGGGCATACGGTCAGCTGCCTGCGGTGGCAAGCACTGTGAGCGCGCCACTGCTGGAGGTGAACAACCTGCAAATGCACTTTCCCGTGCGCGAAGGTCTGTTCCTGCGCGCCCGTGCCTTCAACCGCGCGGTCGACGGGGTGTCATTCAACATCAACCCGGGCGAAACCCTCGGCCTGGTGGGCGAATCCGGCTGCGGCAAATCGACGCTCGGGCGCTGCATCACGCGCCTCTACACACCCACGGGAGGCAGTATCCACTTTGCCGGGCAAGACATCACGCAGATGCGCGCGCGCCGCCTGCGCCCGCTGCGCCAGGACATCCAGATGATCTTCCAGGACCCGATGGAGTCGCTGAATGCGCGACACACCGTGGGCGACATTCTGGAGGAACCGTTCATTGTCCATCGCATCGGCGACCGCCTCTGGCGGCGCAAGCGGGTCGCGGAACTGCTGAACATCGTCGGCCTGCCGGCGCGTTCAGCCACACGCTTTCCCTTCGAGTTTTCCGGGGGCCAGCGACAGCGTATCGGCATAGCGCGCGCCATCGCCCTGAACCCGAAGCTGGTGATCTGCGATGAACCGGTATCGGCGCTGGACGTGTCAATACAGAGCCAGATCCTCAACCTGCTCGTAGACCTGCAACGCGAGTTCAACCTCGCCTACCTGTTCATCGCTCATGACCTCGCAGTGGTCAAGCACGTATCTGACCGGGTGGCGATCATGTACCTGGGGAAAATCGTGGAAACCGCCGCCAGTGAAACGCTCTATCGGGAGGCGGCACACCCTTACACCCAAAGCCTGATCGCGGCCATTCCCGTGCCCGACCCGCACCGCCGCGCGCAGCGCGAGGTGCTGCACGGTGACGTGCCCTCACCCATCAATCCCCCACAGGGCTGCAGCTTTCACCCGCGCTGCCCGCGAGCCGAGCCCCAGTGCAGCGCCACGGAGCCCGTGCTGGCCCCGCTGGCCGATACACATCTGGCGGCCTGCCATCTGCTCGCACGCAATGGCTGAGCACCGCCCGCTGATCGGGCAGCGCGCCAATCCCGTATAATGGCCTGCATTCTGGAGACTATGACATGGCTGAGAACCACAGGGCCGACAACGCCGGCAAGCCCGCCGCCAAACAACATCCCCGGCTACCGTGCCGTGGCTGTTTGCCCGATTGCCGCAACTATGCCATTTGCGAGGGTGCGCCGTGGCGCATTGCGCCCGATGGCACCCTCAGCGCACCGCTGCACCGCGGGCCGGCATACAACGGCCAATAACTAGGCCCGCGGTTTGCGCGGGCGACGGCTGGCGGCGGCCGCAGGCACTTTCCTGCCCTTGGGGACCGCCTTCCCAAGTGCCGGCTTTTTCCTGCCCCCTCGCCGGGGCGCTTCGGCGGCGGCCTGCAACTCCTGGTAGGCGCGCTGCAGGCACTCCTCATAAAACCCGGGGTCCGGCATCATGGCCCGGCACGCCTGAAACGACACCGCAATCTGCCCGTCGTAGCTGGTTACCGCGTGAAACAACCCCATGTTGTCGATGCAGGGGCCCAGCCCATAGCTGCGCACCACGTGTGCACCGCGCATATACAAGGGTACCTGCGGGCCCGGCACGTTGGTCACGATGGTGTTGAAAATCGGCTTCATGCCCGCCATCAGGCCGGAACTCAGCGCCGCCCGCACACCGAGCGCGGCCAGCTCGGCGGGCAGGCTGTGCGTCATGTCGGTCATGAAACGGGCACCCACTGCCTCGTGGTAGGCCTTGGAGCCCACGGCGTCCCGGTGCACACTGCGCAGCCGCTCCAGAGGGTCGGCCACATCGGAACCCAGCGGCACCGTCATCATCGACACCTGGTTACCGCCGGTTTTTGCCTCATCGCGGCTGCGCACGTTGACCGGCGCACCGGCCACCAGGCTCTTGGCGGGCAACTCCTTCTTGTCCATCAGGTACTGCCGCAGGGCCCCGCCCACAATGCTGAGAATGGCATCGTTGACCGTAGCACCTGGCACTGCCTCGCGAGCCTTGCGAATCACCGCGAGGTCGAAGTCGGCGGCGCCAAACACACGGTGCGGCGATACGGCCGCATTGAAACGGGTGCGTTCCTTGTCGCCCAGCGTGCGGAATTTCTTCGCTTTCACCCCCTCGTGCACACGCCGCCAGGCAGGAATACCCTGCCCCACCATGCGCGCCAGACGAAACGGAGCTTTCATATTGGCCTTGTAGGCGCGCCACAACATCTCCGCCTGGCTGGGTGGTGAATCCAGCAGCGGTGGCGCCGCGGGTCGCGGTGGCGGAGGCGTGGCGGTGAAATCGTGCAGGGCGGAAATCAGCTCCACACCGGAGGCGCCATCTATGGCGGCGTGGTGCACTTTGAGCAGCATGGCATAGCAGCCCGGCGGCAGGCCCGCCACATTGTCCAGCCCCTCAATGATATAGGCCTCCCATAAGGGGCGCGCCCGATCCAGGGGGCGGGCATGCAGACGCGCCGCCAGAATGGAGAGCTGCCGCCAGTCGCCAGGCTTGGGCAGGGCAATGTGCCGCACATGAAATTCAAGATCGAAGCGATCGTCGTCCACCCAGTAGGGCTGGTCCAGATTCAGTGGCACCATGGCCAGCTTGCGACGAAACACCGGGGAACGGTCCAGCCGCTCAGCAAAGGTCTGGAGGATGTCCTTGAAGCGCACCACATCGCGGCCGGTAGTGGCGGGATCATAAATCAGCAACGGCGCGATATGCATTGGTGAGTTGTTCATTTCCGCGTACAGAAACGTTGCGTCGAGCCCACTGAGTTGGTGCATGTCGTGCCGACTCCCGATCAGTTGCGGGCCGCATGCTGCGCGCCCTGTTGTGAGTATAGCCTCAGTCGCGACGCTTGCGCGTCACCGTCAACCAGTCCAGAACGATGCCTGCTCCCGGGGTAAAGCGCGAGATCCTGTACACCACCTGCAGCAGGTCGGGGTGCTGGCGCACACGCAGCTCCACGGAGCGGGGGATGAACCAGGCCAGGATAATCCCGCGCAGCAACCCGGACACCAGAAAGATCAACACCACCGGGTGCAGGGGTTGCCAGCTGGCGGGCAACCACGTGGCAAACTCGGCAAGGTGGCCGGCGAGGTAGCCACCAAACAGAGCGCCACAGAAAATGCCCACCGCACCCAGTGACGACTGCACTGCCGCGTAGCTGGCGAAATCCGACCGCGGCGGGCGCAGATCGTAGAGGTAGTTCGCCGTACTCAGGGTAAAACCGCCCCAGGCCAGTCCCGACAACACCTGAACCAGGAGCAGGTAGCCAAAGTCGCTGGATATCAGCCAGAGTGCCGGCACCACAGGCAACAGCAAGCTGCTCGAAACCATCACCCAGCGGTTGCCCCAGCGGTCACAGATGCGCCCCCACACAGACAGGGTGAAGAATTGCGTGAGGATGGCGACCCCGGTGTTGGCGGCGAACTGCCAGTAAGTGAAGTTCAGGTCGCGCAACATGTACACGCTGAAGAACGGGGCCGAAATGGCGACCGCCGACTGCATGCCGGCGATGAACAGACTGTACTGATAGAAGGTTTTGTCGCGGAATGCCTCGCGCACCCGGCTCAGGGTCGTGGTAAATGATATCGCGGCGCGCTCGCCACTGTGGTCTGGGTCGTGCATGCGACGCAGCTGGTGGGCGGATGTGCCGCGACCCACCGCCGCGAGCAGGAACAGACCGCCGAAACAGAGCCAGACCAGTTCGTAACGCTGGAACAGGCCGAGCAGGGCGCCGCCGCCGGCAAACACGGTAAAACTGGTAATCATTGTCAGCCGTGTGCGCCCAGCGAAGAAAGCGCCGCGACGTCGTGGCGGCACCACACTGCCCATCCAGCCGCGCCACTGGGGCTGCACGAAGTTGGCACTGGCCTGATAAAGAATGGCAAAACCGATCAGCCAGGTCACGGCGTTGTCGGGCCGTGACAGCGCAATACCCGCCATGCCCAGCACCGCCAGTGCCTGCATGACCACGCCGGTGACAATGGCCCGGCGGCGTGAGAACCGTGGACACAGCCACACCGATAACAACTGGAACACCGCCCCGGCCAGCTGCGGCGCTGCCATCAACCAGCCCATCTGCGCCAGAGTGGCGCGCAGGGAGATCGCAAATGCACCGAGGTAGTTATCGCAAATGCCGGTCATCACGGAACTGGAGACAGCGTCGCGGCGCGAGCGCGACAAGGTGTCGCGCAGCCAGACATTGCGCCGCTGGGTAGCAGGAGGCGTTGTGTTCACGGAAATCCTCGATCAGTCACCAAATAGCATACGCCAAAACCTGCACACGGCCAGCGGCAGAGTGCGGTGAATGTGCTAACCTTTTTCACAACAGCCCGCAGAGAACCTGTCATGACCCTTAGAACTTTGATCAGCAGCGCCTGCTTCGCATTGCTCGCCACGCAAACCGTTGCGCAGGGCGACGATGAGCACGCACGCAAGGCGTTTGAAATCTACAAGACCATCGTTGAAGTGGATACCTCGAAGGCCCAGGGCAACACGCCGAGGGTGGCGCGCTACCTGGCGGACGAACTCATCGCGGCGGGGTTCCCGGCAGACGATGTGCGGGTGGTGCCAAAAGGCGATTTCGCCACGCTCATCGCCACCTACCGGGGCGACGGCAGCGCCGGCCGCAAGCCCATTCTCTTTCTGGGCCACCTCGATGTGGTCGAGGCTCTGGCAGAGGACTGGGAGCGCCCACCCTTCAGCCTGACCCAGGATGAAGTGAACTACTACGCACGGGGCAGCATCGACAACAAGTTTGGCGTGGCACAGCTCACCGCCACCTTCATTCGCCTGCGTCGCGAGGGCTTTGTGCCGGATCGCGACCTCGTCCTGGCGTTTTCGGGCGACGAGGAAAGCGGCATGACGACCACGCGCATGATGGCCTACGAAATGCCGGAGCTCGCCGAGGCCGAGTTTGCCCTGAACTCCGACGCCGGGGGCGGCGACCTGGATGCGAGTGGCAAGGCCGTGAGTTACAAGATTCAGGCAGCGGAAAAAACCTATGCCACCTGGGAAATTACCGTGCGCAATCCCGGCGGCCATAGCAGCCGGCCGCGGGACGACAACGCCATCTATGAACTGGCGGATGTCATCAAAGCCATTGAGGCCCATCGTTTCCCGGTTATGTGGAGCGAAATGACGCTGTCCTATTTCCAGAATATCGGCGAGCAACTCGGCGGGGAACTCGGCGAAACCATGGTGCGCTTCGCCTACAACCCGGACGATGAACACGCCGCCGAGCAGCTGCGCACCGAACCGTCCTACGTGGGCTCTACCCGCACCACCTGCGTGGTGACCATGCTGCGTGCCGGACATGCGGAAAACGCCCTGCCCCAGTCCGCCACCGCAACGGTGAATTGCCGTATATTTCCCGGCGTCAAGGCTGCGGACATCCAGGCGGAACTGGAAGCGGTTGTCGCCAACACCGGCGCCGAATTCGAACTCCTGGCAGAGGCAACGGAGAGCCCCATTTCAGAATTGCGCGCCGATGTGGTTGCGGCGGTGGGCAAGGCCGTGCACAGCCGTCATCCTGACCTGCGGATTATCGCCTACATGTCGTCCGGTGGCACCGATGCCATGCACTTTCGCAGCGCAGGCATACCCACCTGGGGTGTGGGCAGCATTTTCATGAACCCCGACGAGATGTACGCCCACGGGCTCAACGAGCGCGTACCGATCAAAGCCTTTGACGAAGCACTGGATCACTGGAGTATCATCATTCGCGACCTGACCGGCGCCGAATGAGCCGCGTGACAGCAGGCACCACCGTACTTACCGCCCGCGGGCAATCAAGAGGTCATGACACCATGCGTCAGCTGAAGCCATGCACACCACAACCCTCCCGAATGCGAGGCGTGACGGGGGCACTCGCCGCGCTCACCCTGCCCCTTCTGGTGGCAACTGCACATGCCGATGCCCTGATCCAGAGCATCGAAACCGACCTCGCCGCCCTCGGCTACCAGACAGGGCCTGTGGATGGTGTGGAGACTGTGGAAACACAGATCGCCATCTCCCAGTTCCAGGCGGACAATCAGCTTGAAGTGACCGGAACCGCAAGCCCGCAGCTGGCAGGGATCATCAAGTCCAAAACCAGCAGCAGCGCCACCGCCAGCGCGCAGGCGGCTGCCCCCGTCGAAACGGAACAGGAATGCCTGCAACGCAAGGTCGCTGAAGCTGAGCAGGCCAGGAAGCAGAAAAAGGGACTGATGAGCCTGTTCAATACTGTGTCGCGCACCGCCTCGCGCTATGGCGGTGGCAGCGAGATCGCCAGTGATATCTCCGAGGCAAGTCGGGACATTGCCGACGCCAATGCTACGAAAGAGGATTTCGAGCAAGCCGCGCGAGACCTGGGACTGTCGCAGGACGAGATTGACAGCTGCCGCAACTGAGCGCGCAGCCTCTGAGCCCCCGCGTCCGCCGCGCGTACAGGCGACTGTTCAAGGCGGTCGCCGCACTCTAGAATCCCCGCTCACAGACCGACTCAGGCAACACCCCATGTCCAGCGCATCCCTCTCCTCTACCGGCTCCGGCCTGCTGCGGCGCATTGAATCGAGCCGCCTGTTCCAGGGTGCGGTCATCGCCATCATTCTGTTGTCCGCGTTGACCATCGGTGCAAAAACCTACGACCTGCCGCCGCTGGCGGAGCGTTCTCTGGGTTTCCTGGACACGGCCATCACCCTGTTTTTCCTGCTGGAAATCCTCTTTCGCTTCACGGCCTGCCCCGACAAACGGCGCTTTTTCCGCGATGGCTGGAACATTTTCGACACCCTCGTGGTGATCGGCAGCCTGATCCCCCTGGATAACTCACAGGCCGTGCTGCTGGGGCGGCTGCTGCGGGTTTTCAGAGTACTGCGTCTGGTCTCGGTGGTGCCCGAACTGCGTTTCCTGATCAACTCGTTGCTCAAGGCCATACCTCGCATGGGCTACATCGCCCTGCTCATGTTCATCATTTTCTATATCTATGCGGCGGTTGGTTCCATGCTGTTCGCCGAGGTGGACGAAACACTGTGGGGCGATGTCGCGATTGCCATGCTCACGCTGTTCCGCGTGGCCACCTTCGAGGACTGGACGGATGTCATGTACGCCACCATGGAAGCCTATCCGCTCAGCTGGTTCTACTACCTGACCTTCATTTTTCTCACCGCGTTCATCTTCCTCAACATGATGGTGGGGGCCGTGCTGGGTGTGATGACCGCGGAGCAAAATGCCCGTGAGGCGCAGCAGGCCCATGATGAGCGCGACCTGATTGCGCAGCAACTGGACGACGTGCAAAAACAACTGCGCCTGCTCACCGCAGCCGTGGAACAGGGCCGGGGGGCAGCCAGCCCCGAAAATGGCCCGCTCAAGGAATAGCCGACCCTTTTTGCTCTCCGACAGGCGGCAATCCCGGTAGAAGTTCACATCGCAGTGGCGACCCCCGGCCGCTTGCCGGATAATCCGCCCCCTCCACCACTGCCGATGACCTCCCGGAGCCGCAACGCCCCGGAGCACGCTGTTTTCGGCCCTCACCCACCGCAGGCAAGAAGACCGACAGCATGCTCGACACCCTGAAACAAGACTGGCTGGGCAACGTGCGGGGCGACCTGCTCGCCGGCCTCGTTGTTGCACTGGCGCTGATACCCGAAGCCATCGCCTTCTCCATCATTGCCGGCGTCGACCCGAAAGTGGGCCTGTATGCCTCTTTCTGTATCGCCGTGGTGATTGCCTTTACCGGCGGCAGGCCGGGGATGATTTCCGCCGCCACCGGCGCCATGGCCCTGCTGATGATCACGCTGGTCAAGGAGCACGGTCTTGAGTACCTGCTGGCCGCCACCGTGTTGACGGGTGTTTTGCAGATTGCGGCCGGCTACCTGAAACTGGGCTCGCTGATGCGCTTCGTCTCGCGCTCGGTGGTCACGGGCTTCGTCAACGCACTGGCCATTCTGATTTTCATGGCGCAGGTGCCAGAGCTGACGGGGGTGACCTGGCACGTCTACGCCATGACGGCCGGCGGGCTCGGCATTATCTACCTCTTCCCGTGGCTGCCGGTCGTGGGCAAGCTCGTGCCCTCACCGCTGGTGTGCATTCTCACCCTGACCGCAATCGCGCTGCTGCTGGGCCTGGATATCCGTACCGTGGGCGACATGGGTGAACTGCCGGATACGCTGCCGGTGTTCCTCTGGCCGGACGTGCCCCTGTCACTGGACACCCTGCGCATCATTTTCCCCTATGCCGCTGCACTGGCCGTGGTCGGCCTGCTGGAATCGATGATGACCGCGACCATCATCGACGACCTCACCGACACCGAGAGCGACAAGAACCGCGAGTGCAAAGGGCAGGGCATCGCCAACATCGGTGCCGGCCTGCTCGGCGGTATGGCGGGCTGCGCCATGATCGGCCAGTCGGTGATCAACGTGAAATCGGGCGGGCGCGGCCGCCTGTCCTGCTTTGCCGCCGGCACGCTATTGCTGTTCATGGTGGTGTTCCTGGATGACTGGATCAGCCAGATCCCCATGGCCGCGCTGGTGGCGGTGATGATCATGGTGTCGATCGGCACCTTCTCCTGGGACTCGCTGCGCAACCTGAAGTCGCACCCGCTGTCTTCCAGTATCGTCATGGTTTCAACGGTTATCGTGGTAGTGAGCACTCACAACTTGGCACTTGGGGTGCTGGTGGGCGTACTCCTTGCCGCCCTGTTCTTCGCCAACAAGATCAGCCGCTTCATGCTGGTGCGCTCCGCCGATGCCGGCGATGGACACCGTATCTACACGGTCATCGGACAGGTGTTCTTTGCCACGGCGGACGGCTTTACGGCGGCATTTGACTTCAAGGAGGCACTGGAGCGTGTCACTATCGACGTCAGCGGGGCACATTTCTGGGACATTACCGCCGTGTCGGCCCTCGACAAGGTGGTGATCAAGTTCCGCCGCGAAGGGGCGGTGGTGGAGGTGATCGGCATGAACGCCGCCAGCGCCACCATCGTCGACCGCTTCGGCGTACACGATAAACCCGATGCCAGCGACCCGCTGCTGGCCGGACACTGACCGGGGAGATGGCCATGCACACCATTATTGCCTGCATCGACGGCTCCGCCAGCACCGAGGCCATCAGCCTCGCCGGTGCCTGGGCGAGCCAGCGACTGGAACAACCCCTGACACTCCTGCACGCGCTGGAAAAGCCCGCTACGCCACCGGCGGCGGACTTGTCCGGCGCCATTGGCCTGGGCAGTCGCGAGCATCTGCTGGAGGAACTCACCGCACTGGATGAGCGGCGGGAACGACTGGCCCTGGAGCATGGCAAGCATCTGTTACAGGCCGCCGAGGCGACCGCCAGGGCAGCCGGTGCGGCAGAGGTCACCCAGCGCCAGCGCCACGACGACCTGGTCGGCTCACTGGCGGAGCTGGAAGAGGAGGCACGCCTGGTTATTCTCGGTCGCCAGGGCGAGGACCACGCCGCTGAACAGCACGCCATCGGCTCTCACCTGGAAAGTGTGGTGCGCCGCATTCAGCGCCCTATCCTTGTTACGTTGCGGGCGTTTAGCCCACCACGCTCTTTCATGATTGCCTTCGACGGCAGCGACACGGCACAGAAAGCGCTGAGTCGCGTGGCGGGCAGCCCCCTGCTGGCCGGCCTCCCCTGCCACCTGGTGTCCGTCGGGCCCCTATCGGAGGAACAACAACGACAGGTAAGCGAGGCGAAGGCAACGCTCACCGGTGCGGGCTTCAGTGTGACCACCGCAACACTTGAGGGTGAAGTGCAAACCGCACTCAACCGCTACCACCGTGAGCAACAGGTGGACCTGATGGTTATGGGAGCCTGGGGCCACTCACGGATTCGCCAGTTCTTTGTCGGCAGCAACACCACACGCATGCTCAGCCAGGCGGAGATGACCCTGCTACTGCTGCGGTAGCAGCGCGGCGGGCGCGGCCGCTAGAGCGCGCGGTACAGCATGCGGCTGGCCACCAGCACCAGAAACACACCAAAGGCCAGATTGAGGTGGCGCGCGCTGAGCCGGTGCGCCAGCCTGGCACCCAGTGGCGCCGCCAGCACCGTCATGGGGGCGATGCAGGCGAGGCCGGGCAGGCTGACATACCCCAGGCTCCCCGCCGGCAGACGCGCATCACCCCAGCCGGTAGCAACATAGGCCAGCGCGCCAGGCACACTGATCAACAAACCGAACAGGGCGGACGTACCGACCGCACGATGTATGCCGAGCCCGAGCAGGGTCAACACAGGCACACTGAAGGTGCCGCCTCCAATACCCATCATGCTCGACAAGCCGCCGATGCCCAGCGGGAAGAGTCGCGCCAGCCCACCTGCTGCCAGCTCGCGGCCAGGCGCGGGGTTGCGACCGCCAAACAGCAGCATGCGCAGGCCGAGCAATACCGCCACACCACCAAAGAGTAGCGCCAGTGCATTGCCGTGCAGCCGCGAGGCCAGCCAGGCTCCCAGCACAGCGCCCAGAAAAATCAATGGCCCCCAGCGGCGCGCCAGGGTGAAATCCACCGCGCCGCGCTGGTGGTGTGCCCGCGCTGACGACAGCGAGGTGAGAACAATCGTCGCCAATGATGTCGCAACCGCCACATGCATGCGGATTGCCGGGTCGACCCCCAGCGCACCCAGCGCGGTATCCAGCGCCGGCACAATCACAATGCCTCCGCCAACTCCGAGCAGCCCCGCCATGACGCCCGCCAGCACCCCGGTGGCCAGCATGGTCAGCACCAGCGGCGCCCAGTTCATCCACTCCATCATTGCCCGCGTTCCTGTTACCCGGCTTGCGGTGAGCCCGCACAGCGCGCGGGCGAGACATCGAGTTTACACCATGCGCCAGGTCATGGCCTCGATGAGAGAGGGTCTGTTGCCCGCGAAGGCAACTGCCCTGTATTGCGCAAGGCGCCTGGGTGGACCATGCTGCATAGCCTTAGCCCCGCAGCAAGGACTCCTCGCGTGCACAGTATTTGCCTGAACCAACGCTTTCTGCAGCCTTCGAAGATCGTCTGTATCGGCCGCAACTGCACCGCACACATCAGTGAGCTCGGCAACGACGTGCCCGATGACATGGTGGTGTTCATCAAGCCCAATTCCGCCCTGGGTGACACACTGTATGCCGAGCGTGGGGAGCCCCTGCACTACGAAGGCGAGATTGTGCTGCTGTGGGAAAACGGCGGTTTCAGCGCCGTGGGCTTCGGGCTGGACCTCACCCGGCGCGAGTTGCAAAACACACTGAAAGCCAAGGGACTCCCCTGGGAACGCGCCAAGGCCTTCGATGGCGCGGCCCTCTGCAGTGAGTTCGTCGCACTCAACACGCCGCTGGAAACCCTGGCACTGGAACTGTATGTAAACGACGAAATGCGCCAGACGGGCAACGTCGGCATGATGCTCTATTCGCCACCCGCAATCCTGGCGAACCTGGCGGACTTCCTCACCCTGGAGGATGGCGACCTGGTAATGACCGGCACCCCCGCCGGCGTGGGCGAGGTGCGGCGTGGGGATCGGTTCCACGGTCGCATACTGGCGGGAGACACGCTGCTGGTTGAGGGTAGCTGGACAGCCCGCTAGCCGGCTCCCACTGTCGGCATTCTGCGCGATTGTAAATGTCGCGTATCTTGAGTAGCTTTAGGGAACCCCACGGAGTGGCGACCCATGCAAAACATCCTGAAACTGGACGTCGCAGGCCAACCACGCGGTTGGCTCAGCGCACAGGAAGCGGTGTCTGCGTACGCGCGCGGCGATGTTGTCTATGGCATCGGCGAGCCGCTGCCGCCCATGTTCGGTGGCATTCAAAGGCTCACCGGGCAGCGCTCAGCCATTCACCTGCAGCCCATCATCGCGCTGCAGGGGCGGGTGCGGCCCGGGTTCAGCCTGCCGCTATGCAACCGCACACTGTTCCGTCGCGATGAGCACCGATGCCTGTATTGCGGCCTGCAATTTTCGCGGGCAGAGCTGACCCGGGACCATGTACTGCCGACATCCCGCGGCGGCGATGATCGCTGGGAGAACGTAGTGGCGGCCTGTCGCCGCTGTAACTGGGCCAAGGACAATCGCACGCCGGAAGAGGCGGGCATGCCGCTGCTCGCCGTGCCATTCCGACCCAATACCTGGGAGTGGCATTTCCTCAGCCGTGACCGGGTGCTGGCCGACCAGATGGATTATCTGTCACAGCAGTTTCGCGCGCCGCGCGACTGGGCGCACTGAGCGCCTTCAGCCGCGAAAGTAGCGCTGGGGCACGAAGGGCATGGTGACCACCGTGACCGGCAGCGCCTTGCCACGTACATCGACCGCCAGCCGGGTGCCGGGCTCGCCCAGCGAGCGCTGCACGTAGGCCATGGCGACAGGCCCGCCCAGCGTGGCGCCAAACCCCGCCGAGCACACCTCCCCCACCTGCTGCCCTTGTTCATCGAGCACCACCTGGCCCTCGCGTACCGGCCGCTTGCCCTCTACCTGCAACCCCACGCGCCGCAGCAGCGGCTTGTTCTCAATCAGCTCGAATACACGCTGCGCACCCGGAAAGCCACCGGCGCGCGCGCCACCGGGACGGCGCGCCTTGCCCACCGACCAGAGCAGCCCGGCCTGTACCGGGTCGATGGTCGGGCTCAACTCATGACCGTACAGGCAGAGGCCGGCTTCAAGCCGCAGGGAATCGCGCGCGCCCAGCCCTACCGGTGCCACCCCGGGTTCGGCTAACAGGCGGCGGGCGATGGCCTCGGCGTCAGCGGCAGGCAACGATATCTCGAAGCCGTCCTCCCCGGTATACCCGGAACAGGTGATATACACCTCCACGCCATCCAGCACGGCGGGCTGTCCGTGCATGAAGGTCAGCGACGCGAGTTCGGGGCACAGCCGGCAAAGCACCTCGCGTGCGCCGGGCCCCTGCAGGGCGAGCAGGGCCTGCTGCTCAAGCACCTCGAGTGTCTGGCCCCGAAGGTGGGCCTGCACATGGGCGATGTCCTGCGCCTTGCAGGCGGCGTTGACCACCAGGAAAAAGGTGTCCGGCCCCCAGCGGGTAATGATCAGATCATCGCGCACCCCGGCGTCATCGTTGGTGAACAGGGCGTAGGTCTGGCAATGCTCGCCCAGCCCGACCACATCGGCGGGAACGAGCGTTTCCAGCAATTCAGCGCTGCCCGCCCCGCGCAACACCAGCTGCCCCATGTGCGAGACGTCAAACAGCCCGGCTGCACGGCGGGTATGCTGGTGTTCGCGGATGATGCCATCCGGGTACTGCACCGGCATGTCGTAGCCTGCGAAGGGCACCATGCGGGCACCCAGTTCCCGGTGCAGTGCGTCGAGCGGAGTATGCTGCAATGTCATCGGCATGCCTTGTGTGATTCGTCCAGGAAACCAACCAGCACTCTACCCAGTGGCCCGCAGCCGCGCAACAAAGCGGCGCCAGATGCCGCCGCCCCCAAACGCGCGCCACGCGAGTGCGCGCCACGCGGGTGACACTTCACAGCGGCCCGGCGCCAGCGGATAATAGTCCGACACGCGCAACAGGATTCGCCGTGCAGGACTCGCTACCACAAACCATCAGCCTTATCGGCATGCCGGGTGCCGGCAAGAGCACCGTAGGCGTACTGCTGGCCAAACTGGCCGGGCTGGACTTCAATGACACCGACCTGGCCATTCAACGGCACGCCAACGCCACCCTGCAGGAGATCGTCGACGCGCACGGATATCTCGCACTGAGGGCAATGGAAGAGGACGTGCTCCTCACCGTACCCCTGGCGCACAGCGTCATTGCCACCGGCGGCAGTGTGGCCTACAGCCCCGCCATCATGCAGCGCCTGCGCGCAGCGGGGCCGGTGGTGTACCTGCAGGTCGAGCTCGCAACTCTGTGCCAGCGCATAGCGGCCGCACCGCCGCGAGGCATCGCCAGCGACAGCGCGCACAGCTTCGCCGATGTGTTCCGGGAGCGCACGCCTCTCTACGAACGCTATGCCAGCCACACCGTTACAGCCGAAGATGGCGACCCGCAAGCCACAGCGCAGCAGATCCTGCAGCTTCTGACAGCGGCCCCGTCGGCGCGCTGACCACGGACGCCCTCGAACACGTCCAGGCACACAACGGACAGCCCGCTACGGCCCCCCTTGCCTGTATGCACCGGCGCTGGCGCGGTGGCATGCGCTTTGCAGTGTGCTGCGCATGGTGGCCCGTTAACTATCGGTCAGGGAAGACAGACTACAGGGACGTAGCCTCGCGTACAGGGAAAGCCCGGGAAGGGCACGGGCCACCACACTTACCCGAAACCTCCTCCGGGGGCCTGGCAGGCGCCGGAATTTTGTTATAAATGCCACAAAATTTTGATTTACTCGCCGAAAACGCTGAGTGATATTGCGCCGAAATCGAGGCTGTAAATCATCAGGAGGTGATTTATGACTGAACGCACGCAGGAACAGGCAAACTCCGACAGCCTGGACGACATATTCGAACCCGCGCTGCTGGACATGAGCGACGACGACTTCGACGATGCTATCCCGGTATCCACCGAGAAACAGCGCCTCGCGGAGAAGCGTCGGCGCGCGGAACAGCGGATTGAACAGCGTCGGCTGCGCGAAGAACTGGGCTACTACGACCTGGAACTGGGCGACTTCTAGCACTCACCGGTGGGCGCCTATCTGCGCCCACCGCGTCTCCCGGTAGCCGAAATTCTGGGCATTGCTCCCGCAATTCGCTACATTGCAACGTCACTCTTGTTGGAGCACGTCGCGTGCAGCGCCCCGTCTGGCTGCTGAGTATGGACTCAGAGCAATTCAATGCCCCGCCCACCACCACCGCGGGCCTGTCATCTTACTACCGGCGCTACGGCGCTCGCAGTGCCGAAACGCATATCGACCTGGTTCACTTCCAGCACGCCGATGACATTGAGCGCTGGCTCGGCGACTGGTCCGCGACGGGGCCGGCACAGGTGCGTGCGGCTGCCGCTGCCGGCCTGCGGCCCACGCTCGGCTTCAGCGTCTATACCTGGAATGCGGCCGAGTTTCTGGCGCTGGCTCACCAGCTGCGCCAGCTCGCACCGGAGCTGACCCTGATTGCCGGCGGCCCACATGTACAGCAAGCAGAGGACTACGTGGGCGAAGAGGCCCTGGATGTTGTGTTTCTCGGAGAGGCCGAAGTGACATTGCAGGAGTTCCTCGACAGCGCAACACCGGCCGACTGGCCGCGCATCAATGGGTTGGCCTACCTGCAGAATGGTGAGGTGGTGCGCACGGCCCCCCGTGAGCGCTGCCAGCAACTAGACGTTTTCCCCTCACCCCTTGATGTGCTGGAACTGACCCACCCGGACGGCCGCCCGCGGTATGACGCTATCGCCTACGAAACCAGCCGCGGCTGCCCCTTCAAATGCGCCTTCTGCGAATGGGGTACCGGGGCCATCGGCAGCAAGATGTACCAGTGGTCGCTGGACCGTGTGCGCAGCGACTGGGAGAAGATTGTTGCCGCCGGCATCGCCAATATCTGGCTGGCGGACTCCAATTTCGGCGCCCTCAAGCAGGATTTGGCAAAGGCGCAGATGATCGTGGAACTGAAGGATCGAACAGGGCTGCCGCGCAGCTTCGCCACATCCTGGTCGAAGAAGCACAGCCGACAGGTGCAGGAAATTGCCCTGCTGCTGCACCGCAACCAGTTGCTGCCCCACTATCAGCTCGCCCTGCAGACACTCACGCCCGAGGCGCTGCGGCTCAGCAACCGGCAGAATATGAGCGCCAATGAGTACCAGCCGATTGCGCGGCAAATGTCCGAACAGGGCGTGCCGATCGCTGCCGAACTCATCTGGGGTCTGCCGGGTGACAACCTGGCGGATTTCGAGCGCAACCTGGATACGCTGCTGGCCACCTTCCCCAACATCAACATTTTCGGCTACACCTTGCTCCCCGGCACCGAATTCTATGCGCGGCGCGAGGAGTACCGCATCGAAGCCATTCCCGTCGCCGGTTATGGCAAGGCGAAGGGGGAATACGTGGTGGGCTGTCACAGCTTTTCACGCGATGAGGGCGAGGAGGGCTATTTCCTCATCAGTGCCCACATCCTGCTGGTACACGGCTATATCATGCCACTGACCACGCGGCTGCTGGCGCTTACTGGTGCCGTGCCGGTGTCACCACTGCTGCGCGAATGCCTGCGCGCCATCATCACAGTAGTGCAGAACGTTTTGTGTGAGCTGGACCCGGGTGACCGCATGGCGGTGTATGAACAGCGCAACGCCATTTATCTGGCTGCGCTCGCCTCTCCCGAGCTGCTCTACAGCACGCTCATCCAGGTGATCGCGGCGCATTGCCGCGCGCACGGACAGAACCCGCAGCCCGTATTGCAGGTGCTGGCGCTGGACCGCGCCCTGTGCCCGCGGGTGGGGCCAGAGCAGGACACGCTCGAGCACTTCGACTTCGCAGCCGACCAGGTGCAACAGGCGCTCTCGGCCATGAGCCTGCCCCAGGAGGGCCTGGCACAGGAGCCCTGCACCCTGCGCATCCGGCACCCGGGCGGCGTGGGTGACATCCTGCGCGATGCCGACGGTGGCAGCTGGTTGCGCGGGGTTGTGCTGGCCCGTGAAGATAGCACTTCAGCTACACTGGCAGTCGCGCTAGCATAGGCGGGTATTCACAGGGGAGTTGCTGGGTCATGCCAGAATTGAAACGCGAAGTCCGGCCAGTGGAAGTCAATTACGTGTGCGATGCCTGCGGCAAGGGCATGATGACGGCCTGCGGCGACATGGACCCGAAAAGCGGAAACATCGACCACCGCTGCATGATCTGTGACCACCAGCAGGTCTTCACCTGGCGCCCCTACCCCCGCATCGAGCACATCGGGCTCGACGAGGAGCTTTAGGCCGGCAGGGCTGGAGCTACACCTGCAACAGCAGGTGCTCGCGCTCCCAGGAACTGATCACCCGGTTAAACTCCTCGAACTCGTCCAGCTTCACCGCGGCATAGGCCCGCAGGAAAAGATCGCCAAACATGTCCTGCAATTCTGCCGTGTTGTGCAGGTTGCGCAGGCCTTCCTCGAGCGTACGAGCTACCGCCACATCGTCTTCGTTTGCCGTGCCCTGGTGCGGTTCGGTGGGGCTCAGCCCCTGCTTCATCCCCAGGTAGCCGCTGGCCAGGGTGGCGGCAATGGCGAGGTAGGGGTTGGCATCGGCACCCGGGAAACGGTTCTCCACCCGTGTCGCCTCGGGCGGCCCCCAGGGCACTCGAAAGGCGGTGGTGCGGTTGTCCATGCCCCAGTTCAGGTTGATCGGGGCGGCAATTTCCGGCGCCAGACGGCGATAGGAGTTCACGTTGGGGGCGTACAGGCTGATCAGTTCCGGCGTGTAGCGCTGCAGACCGGCGATATAGGACAGGAACGCCGGCGTGTGCTTGCCGTCGCTGTCGACAAAAATATTCTCGCCGCTGCCGGCACGCACCACGCTCTGGTGAATGTGCATGGCACTGCCCGGTTCGCTCTGCATGGGCTTGGCCATGAAGGTCGCGTACATACCGTGCTTGTGCGCGGTTTCACGCACCGTGCGCTTGAACACAAACACCTGGTCGGCGAGGGACATGGCGTCGCCATGCAGGAAGTTGATTTCCATCTGCGCCGCGCCATTCTCATGGATCAGCGTGTCCACCTGCAGTTTCTGTTCGTCGGCGTAGTCGTACATGTCCTCGACGAAGTCCTCAAACTCGGTCACCGCATCGATGCTGTAGGACAAACGCGCCGACTCGCGACGGCCTGAACGCCCCTTGGGCGGCATCAACTCGTAGTCCGGGTCGGTATTCTTGGCCACCAGGTAAAATTCCACCTCGGGCGCCACCACCGGCTGCAACCCCTCAGCGGCATACAGGTCGAGGATGTGGCGCAGTACATTGCGCGTGGACAGGGGGTGGCGCTCGCCCGAGCGTTTGTAACAGTCGTGGATAATCTGTGCGGTGGGTTCACGCGCCCAGGGTACCACCCGCAGCGTTGCCGGGTCTGGCTTGAGAATCATGTCCGCATCGGTGGGCTCGACGAAATCCCAGTGGTCATCGGAGTACTCCCCGGTGACAGTCTGGATCATGATGCTTTCCGGCAACTTGGGGTTGCCCATACTCAGGAATTGGTGCGCGGGAATGAACTTGCCACGCGCATTGCCGGTCATGTCGGGGACCAGGCACTCGACTTCCGAAATCTTGTGCTGCTTGAGCCATTCGTGAATGGCCTGGGTGTCGGTGCTCATACACATTCCAAAGTGGGCAAGCGCTTGAGTTTGCAGCACTGCCTGCGGCGCCGCAAGGGCCTGACCGTCGGCAAAATGCGGCTTTTGGCGCAACATTCCGTATAATCACCCCATGCAATCCCAAGCCCACATCGACTCCTGGTACGCCGCCACGGCCAACCTGAGCCTGTCCTTTCCACCGTTGCGTGGCGGGGCCGCGGCGGACGTGTGTATTGTGGGCGGCGGCTACACAGGCCTGTCGGCTGCCCTTCATCTGCGCCAGCGCGGCTACAGCGTTATTCTGCTGGAAGCCAACCGAGTGGCGTGGGGGGCATCGGGACGCAACGGCGGACATGTGGGCACCGGCCAGCGCGCCGGGCAGGCACAACTGGAAAAGTGGGTAGGCCAGGCGCAGGCACAGGCGCTGTGGCAGCTGGGGCTGGAAGCGGTGGAGACCGTATGTGACCTGGTCGCCGAGCACAGTATCGATTGCGACCTGCGCAGCGGCAATCTGCATGTCGCCTCCAAGCCCGGCGATGCCGCTGAACTCGCCGCCGAGGTCGACCACCTGAGCCGGGTCTACGACTACGACGACCTCCGCTACGTGGAAGCCGATGAGCTGGCAGGCATGACCTCCGGGCAGGGTTTCCATGGCGCAACGCTGGATAGCGGCGCACGCCATCTGCACCCGCTCAACTATGCACTGGGGCTGGCCCGCGCCGCCGCCGACGCGGGCGCCACCCTGCACGAAGGGAGCCGCGTGACGCACTACCGGGAAAACGGCAAAGTGCAGGTATCCACCGCGGCAGGCAGCGTAAGCTGCGATTACCTGGTGCTGGCTTGCAACGGCTATCTGGAGCGCCTGGAGCCGCGTGCGGCCGGCCGCATCATGCCCATCAACAACTACATGCTGGCGACCGAGCCGCTGTCGGACGCGCTGGCGGCACGCCTGATCCGCGATGACTGCTCCATGTCGGATACGTTGTTTGTGGTGAATTACTGGAAGCTGTCCGCCGACCGTCGCCTGCTCTTCGGCGGCGGCGAATCCTACAGCCGGCGCTTCCCGGCGGACATCAAGGGCTTTGTACGCAAGTACATGCTGCGCATCTATCCGGAACTGGCGCAAACGCGCATCGACTACGGCTGGGGCGGCACACTCGCTATAACGCTCAACCGCATGCCCGATTTCGGTCGGCTTTCCCAGGGCGTTTTTTACGCCCACGGCTATTCCGGGCACGGCGTACCCACCGCTACTCTGGCGGGCAAGCTGCTGGCAGAAGTTATCAGCGGCAGCGCCGAGCGCTTTGACGTTATGGCCAGCGTACCCTCGCCGCGTTTTCCCGGCGGCACCCTGCTGCGCTGGCCCGGCCTGGTGGCTGGCATGCTTTTCTACAGTTTACGTGACCGGCTGGGCTGAGCAGCGCATGTCGTCCCCGATCCCCCTGCACAACACACTGGCCTCCGACACCGACTGGCAGGCCGCGCTACGCGACCTGATCAGCTCACCCGCTGAACTCTGTGCCGCCCTGGATATCCCCCCCGCGGCACTGGGCTGGAGTGAGGCAGCGCGGCAATCCTTCCCGCTGCGTGTACCGCGCGCCTTTGTGTCGCGCATGCGCCAGGGCGACCCGCGGGACCCCCTTCTGCTGCAGGTGCTTGCCGGGGCACAGGAAATGCAGCCAGCGCCGGGTTTCAGCGCCGACCCGACCGGTGAAACCGGCAGCGCCAATCCGCACCCGGGCATTATTCACAAGTACCATGGGCGGGTATTGCTGATCGTCACCGGCAGCTGCGCCATTCATTGCCGGTATTGTTTCCGCAGGCATTTCCCCTATGCCGATAACCAGAACAGCCGCAGCGAGTGGTCTACCGCGCTGGAGTATATCGCGCGGGATGCGAGCATCAGCGAAGTCATATTGAGTGGCGGCGACCCACTCATGGCCAACGACAAACAGCTGGCGGCGCTGGTGGTGCAGATTGCCGACATTGCGCACGTACGGCGCCTGCGGGTACACACACGCCTGCCGATCGTCATCCCCCAGCGGATCACCGAAGGCCTGCTGCAGGTCCTCACCCACTCACGCCTGCAGAGCACAGTGGTGGTGCACAGCAACCACGCCAATGAAATCGACGCCGATGTGGTGGCGGCTTTTGCCCGCCTGCGCACCGCGGGTATCACCCTGCTCAATCAGGCCGTGTTGCTGGCAGGCATCAACGACTCAGCGGCAGCGCAGGTCGCACTCAGCGAACGTCTGTTTGATGCCGGTGCACTACCCTACTACCTGCACCTGCTCGACCGGGTGGACGGTGCCGCGCACTTTGAAGTGGATCGCGCACAAGCCCTGGCGTTGCACCAGGAGATGGCTGCACGCCTGCCCGGCTACCTGCTGCCACGATTGGTTCAGGAGGTAGCCGGGGCACCCTCCAAGCTCGATGTAGGGACCTGACACAGCGCACTCCTGCACTCCTGCACTCCTGCACTCCTGTACTCCTGCACTCAGCGGCCCTTCAGTAATCCTATAAAACAGGATATGTATTTCTCATTAATCAATTTTATAGGACATCCAATCCATGCCATAGTCAATATGCACCGCAAGGCAACGTATCGAGCGTTTCTATCAACAATTGCCAAGGTGCGGGAGGGATTAGCAATGAGCAAAACAGCGTCAGATCAAACGGGCAAATGCCCGGTCATGCACGGCGGCAGCACCAGAATGGGCGATTCACCCATGGCCTGGTGGCCAGATGCACTCAACCTGGACATTCTCCATCAACACGATCGCAAGACGAACCCGCTGGGCGAGTCGTTCAATTACGCAGAAGAATTCAACAAACTGGACCTGGCCGCATTGAAAAGCGACCTGCACGCGCTGATGACCGACAGCCAGGCGTGGTGGCCTGCCGACTGGGGCCACTACGGCGGCCTGATGATCCGTATGGCGTGGCACGCCGCGGGCACCTACCGCATCGCTGACGGTCGCGGTGGCGGCGGCACTGGCAACCAGCGTTTCGCCCCCATCAACAGCTGGCCGGACAACGTGAGCCTGGACAAGGCGCGCCGGCTGCTCTGGCCTCTGAAGAAGAGATACGGCAACCGCATTTCCTGGGCCGACCTGATCATCCTGGCGGGCACCATGGCCTATGAGTCCATGGGCCTGAAGATCTACGGCTTCGCCGGCGGGCGTACCGATATCTGGCACCCGGAGAAAGACACCAGCTGGGGTTCCGAGCAGGAGTGGCTGGGCAAAAGCAACAAGCGCATGCACAGTGACCGCCAAGACACGCTGGACAACCCGCTGGCGGCGGTGCAAATGGGCCTCATCTATGTGAACCCGGAAGGCGTTGACGGCCAGCCCGACCCACAGAAAACCGCCCATGACGTGCGCCTCACCTTTGCCCGCATGGCCATGGACGACGAGGAGACGGTGGCACTGACCGCCGGCGGCCATACCGTGGGTAAATGCCACGGCAACGGCGATGCCTCGGTTCTGGGCCCCGACCCGGAAGGCACCGACTTCGACACACAGGGCCTGGGCTGGCACAACCCAACCCGCACCGGCTACGGTCGCGACACCGTCACCAGCGGCATTGAAGGCGCATGGACCACGCACCCCACACGCTGGGACAACGGGTACTTCTATCTGCTGTTCACCTATGAATGGGAACTGAAAAAGAGCCCCGCCGGTGCCTGGCAGTGGGAGCCCATCGATATCAAGGAAGAGGACAAACCGGTCGATGTTGAGGACCCCTCCATCAGATTGAACCCCATCATGACCGATGCCGACATGGCCATGATTGTCGACCCGGCCTACCGCAAGATTTCCGAGCGTTTCTACAACGACCCGGCTTACTTCTCCGACGTGTTCGCACGGGCTTGGTACAAGCTCACACACCGCGACCTGGGGCCGCGCAGCCGCTACCTGGGCCCGGATGTGCCGCAGGAAGACCTGATCTGGCAGGACCCGATACCCTCGGTGGACTATGCATTGGATGCCGCGGAAATTGCCGATTTGAAGCAGCAGTTGCTGAACAGTGGGCCCAGCGCGGCAGAGTTGATCGCCACCGCCTGGGACAGCGCACGCACCTTTCGCGGCTCGGACTTCCGCGGCGGCGCCAACGGCAGCCGTATCCGTTTGGCACCGCAAAAGGACTGGGAAGGCAATGAGCCCGAACGCCTGCAGAAAGTACTGCGCGCGCTTGAGCACGTGCAGGCGGGCCTGTCCAAACCGGTAAGCATGGCTGACCTGATTGTGCTTGCCGGCAGCGCCGCGGTAGAGCAGGCCGCACACGCGGCAGGGGTGAAGGTGAGCGTGCCGTTTGCGCCCGGCCGCGGCGATGCCAGCGCAGAGATGACCGATGAGGATGCCTTCGCCGTGCTGGAGCCGATTCACGATGGCTTCCGCAACTGGCTACAGCGCGACTACAACGTCTCTGCCGAGCGCCTGCTGCTGGACAGGGCCCAGCTGATGGGGCTGACAGCACCGGAAATGACGGTGCTGATAGGCGGCATGCGTGTTCTGGGCACCAATCATGGTGGGCGAGCCCACGGCGTGCTGACCGACCGCGTCGGCGTGCTGAGCAACGACTTCTTCGTCAACCTCACCGACATGCGGTATGCGTGGAAGCCCACCGAAAACGGTGATTACGCAATCTGCGATCGGCAGACGGGGGAAACCCGCTGGAGCGCCACGCGCGTGGATCTGGTGTTCGGTTCCAACTCCATTCTGCGGGCTTACGCAGAGGTGTACGCACAGGATGACAGCCGGGAAAAGTTCGTCCACGACTTCGTCAGCGCCTGGACCAAAGTCATGAATGCAGATCGTTTCGATCTGAAAAACTGATTAGAGGAGTGACACACATGACAGACATTGATATCGGCATCTCCAGTTCCGACCGCGCCCGTGTGGCAGAAGGTCTTAAGCGCTTGCTGGCGGATTCCTACACGCTCTACCTGCAAACCCATAACTTCCACTGGAACGTGACCGGACCGCAGTTCCGCCAGTTGCACCTGATGTTCGAGGAGCACTACACCGAACTGGCTACCGCGGTCGATGACATCGCCGAGCGTATTCGCACGCTCGGGGAGGTCGCCCCCGGCACCTACAAGGCCTTCGCGGCGCTCAGCTCCATCCAGGAAGTGGACGGTGTGCCTGCAGCCACTGATATGGTCGAGATCCTCAATCGTGGACACGAGCAGGTAGTCAAAACCTGCCGCGCCGCGCTGGGACCGGCGCAGGAGGCGGATGATGAATCGTCTGCGGCGCTGATCTCCGACCGCATGCGCATCCACGAGAAAACCGCCTGGATGCTGCGCGCAATGCGCTGAGGGCAACGCGGGTAACACCAGCCTCCCGCAGGCCTGCCGCGCTGGATGCGGCGGTCTGCGCCAACCTCTGCCCCGTGGTTCAAGAAATTGCCGGGGTAGAGCGTTTCCCTGGCCGGACAATTACAGCCGGGGACGTCTCCGGTAAGCTCTTCGCGAAAGCGCTTTCACGCCGAGGAGATCACCATGTCCAACCACAGCACCGACCAGCAGGACTCGTTGCAGGCTCTGCTCGACAAGCAGGCCATTTGCGAACTCAAATACCGCTATCTGAATGCCTGTGACGACAAGGCCCCGGAGCGCGTAACCGCCTGTTTTGCCCCAGGACCGGTGGAGATCAACTTCGGGCACATAGGCCAATTTGCCAACCGCGAGGACTTTGTCGCCGTCTTTGTTGAGCTCGGCTGCCATGAACACATTGTCGACATGCACCACGCACAGAACCCGCTGGTGGAGATAACAGGGCCTGACAGCGCACGAGGCCGCGTGGGGCTGCGCTTCCACAGCATCAACACACGGGACAAGACCACCGTGCAACTCAGCGGCTTTTACGAAGACGAGTACCGTCGCATTGATGGCGATTGGCTGATCAGCGCCAGTACCTTCAACATGTGCTCGGCCTTCATCACTGACTACTCCAGCGGAAATGACACGGTTGTCTGGGCAGGCAACCATATGCCGCCGCAGCCATCCTGAGCGAGCTACTCCGCAGGCAACACGGTGTCGAACAGCACAGGCAGCTCCCGCACCCCACGCAGTACCGCCCCCTGCGGCCCAGGCTGCGCAGGATCCGCCAGCCTCAGCCCCGGCAAGCGGGCCAACAGGGCTCCCAACGACACCTCGATTTCGGCGCGCGCGAGGTGCGAGCCGAGGCAGAAATGGGGCCCGCCACCAAAGGTGACCGATTTGTGGTGCGCACCCCGGTCGAGCTGGAACGTGTCGGCATCTGCAAACACCGCCGGGTCGCGATTGGCCGTGGCATTGCCGTACAACAGGGGTGAGTTGGCGGGGATGGTGACACCCGCCACTACAATCTCCCGCTCGGTGTAGCGCGGCTGCAGGCAGACCGCCCCATACAGCCGCAAACCCTCGTCCACCGCCGCCGCGTGCAGCGCCGGCTCGGCCCGCAACTGCTGACGCAGGGTGTCGTCCCGCAAAACCGCCCACAGCAGGCTGCCCAGCGACAAGTACGTGGTGTCTGCGCCGGCCGGGAAAATGAGCCGCACGAAAGAAAAAATCTCTTCGTCCGAGAGCTGTTTGCCCTCCACCACGGCTGTCGCCAACAGCGACAGAAGATCCTCGCGGGGATCGGCACGACGTTGCCGTACGATGGGAGCGAGGTACGCGGTGATAGCAGCGCGTGCCTCCAGCGCCAGCTCGGGGTTCCAGGGGAACTGGAACAGACCCTGCAACCACTGGTGAAGCTCGGGCTCATCTGCCACCGGAATGCCCAGCAGGCCGGTAATTACCTTGAAGGGGTAGCGGTGGGTATAGGCCGCCACCAGGTCCACACCGGTCTGGCCTGTCAGACCATCGATCAGCTCATCCGCCAGTGGCCGCAGCAGCGTACTGATGCTGCGCCGTATGGCGCCCGGGTGAAACGCGCCGGATACCAGCAGGCGGTTAACGCGGTGTTCGTCACCCTCCATACAGAGCAGCGTCTTGCCCTGGGCGGGTTCGGAATGCCTGCGGTAAGCTGGGCCGGCGGGCACGCCCGCCTCGTTGCGATAAAGCGCGGACACGTCATCGTGACGCAGAATAATCCAGGCGGTTTCACCCAGGTATTTGACCGGCACCACGCGCTGGCCGGAATCGCGCAGCTCGGCCATGCGCGAGTGAAAATCGGGCAGCGGATCAATCGCAAAGTCGATTTCCGGGAAGAACCAATCACTGGCGGATGTGCGGGTGGCGGTGCTCATGTTCTTATGCTCTTCTGGCCTCATCAGGGCCTATCATGCACCGCCTAGAACGGAATGTCGTCATCCGTCGGGCCCGGGTCACCGGCCTGATAGGGCATGCCCGCATAGTCGTCCTGAGCCTGTGCGGGCGCGCCGGCGGCGCTGACCTTCCAGCCCTGCAGGTTATTGAAGTAGCGGCCGTTGTACTCACGCCCGCGGATATCAAAGGTGACCGTCACTTCCTGGCCAGACTGCAACCCCTCAAGCAGGCCGATCTTGTCCTGCACAAATTCCAGGCTGATGTCCTGGGGATATTTCCCGTCCTCAACCGTCACCACCATTTCACGCTTGGTAAAACCGCTGTTGAAGGTTTGGGGTTCCTGGATGAGTTTGATCTTGCCGGTGAGGTCATAGGCCACGCGAGTGCTTCTCCTTGAGTCGGGTTATGCGACCAGTCTAGTGCGGCACGCGCCGGAAGTGTAGGGTGCGAGCCGAATTGATGGCGAGAGGCCCGCGACGAACGCTGACGGGGCCCGGCGGCTAATCGGGAAAAACGAGACTCCGCAAGCGCTTGCGGTCAATCTTGCTGGTTCCGGATTGTGTGCGTGGAAACCTGTCGACCAGGGCAAAGCGCACCTCACCCCATTGCGAGAATTCCTGCCCTACGTGTTCGAGACGATCCTCGCTGGGCAATTCGGGAGCCTCCATCGCAATCACCGCCTCGGGCTCGCCGGTGGCCGTCATCCCGGCGAACAGGCACACGTAGTCAACCTGCAGGACGTCCTGAAGGTTGGCCTCAATGGGTGCGACAGCCAATTTTTGTCCGCCGAGATTCACCACGTCCGCCGCGCGGCCCAGGATACGAAAAGCGCCGTCCTCGCGTTGCAGGGCGAGGTCACCGGGATAAAAGTAACCCTTGCTGAATGCCAATCTGCTCGCGTCTGCGTCGTCCAGGTAGCCATCGGCATCCAGCTCGGTAAGCTTGATACGCAATCGTCCCTCCTCGTTGAGCGCGCTCACCTGACCCTGCTCGTTCTCCACCTCAACCACGCGAGCACCCGTGGACTTCATCCAGCTGAGGTGCGCCGGCAGCGAGTAATCATGGAACAACACGCCCAGACCGACCTCGGTGCATCCATAAGAATTGACCAGATCGAAATACTGGCTCAGCACGGCGGTGGCCTTCGCTGAGACAAAGCCGCCACTCATCGAGAAAACGGGGCGAGCACCCGTGCGGGGCGGCAGGCTGCGCAAGCTCGCGCATTCACTCAGCTTCAGGGCCAGGTCCGGTAGTAGCGTTGCCCGTGTCACGCCACTGGAGACAAAGGACTCTGCCCAGTCGCTGCGCTGATCAAGAATTGCGGTACCTCCGACTGACCACACGGAAGAGGGTGCCTTGTAGCCATTGCCTGTCCACAAGCCAAAGCCCAGCGCGTGATATCGGGTTGAGCTGTCATACGCCTGGAAATCACATCGCTCACGGTCGGCCTCCCGTTGCGTACGGGCTGGCACCAGCACCTTTTTGTACTTCCCTGTCGTCCCCGAGGTGTAAAGAATATGCCCGCATGCATGCACATCTTCCGCCAACGCAGGCACCTCGAAGTCCTGTATATCGTCGAACACAGGCCGGCCCATGGCGTAAACGGGGGGGAGATCCTCCGCTGCCTGCAGATTTTCCTCCGCGGCACTGACAACAATGGCCCGCAAGTTCCTGACCTCGAGAGCAACCAGCACATCCAGCGATCCAACGCAGATAGTGGTATACCCCCGCGCCTGCAGCGCAAGCGTCGCCACCCAGCAGTGTGCGAGGTTGTGTATCTTGATTGCCACGGTGCCCGAGGGCGGTGATAGGTGTAGTGGCAGCTCCGCGGAGGCCCGGGCAATCGCACCGGCAAACGCACGATAGGATATCGTGCGGTCGTTGTGCACCATGGCAGGTGCCGCCGGTGTCCGTGCGGCGAAGCTGAAGATGTATTGGGCGATAATCATGCGTGTTCTCTGGCAACAACAAACGTGCATAATCATGACGTTACCACACCCGGCAGGCGCGAACGCGCAGGGTTTGAAGCCTGACCAACGTGTCATTGATCTCTGTCAGGCACGTACCGATGAACGCAAACCGCACCGGCAACTGACATCAATCGGGGAAAAGCAAACCTCTCAGCCGTTTGCGGTCAATCTTGCTGGTACCGGATTGCGTGCGTGGAAACCTGTCGACCAGGGCAAAGCGCACCTCACCCCACTGCGAGAATTCCCGTCCCACATGGTCGAGCCGCTCCTGGTCGGGCTGCTCAGCGGTCTCCATCGCTATCACCGCCTCGGGCTCACCGGCCGCATCGACGCCCGCAAACAAGCAAACATAATCGACCTGAAGCAGGTTTTGCAGGTTTGCCTCGATTGGCGCAACAGCGATTTTTTGTCCGCCGAGGTTGAGGACATCAGCAACGCGACCAAGGATCCGGATCCTGCCATCATCACGCTGTATCGCCGTGTCACCGGGGTAAAAATAGCCAGCGCGAAACACGGCATGGGTGGTGACTGAATCGCCCAGATACCCTGCGGCATCCAGCTCCGTCAGCTTGATACGCAAGCTGCCCACCTCATTGGCCGCACAGGGCTCATGCAACTCATTCACCACTTCCACCTCACGGGCTCCCTGCAACGTGAACCAGCCTCCAGTAGAGGGCGCGTCCAGCTCTTCGAACAGAACACCCACATTCACCTCTGTGCAGCCATAAATACTCCGCAGACGAAAAACCCGGGCGAGCTTTGCCGTCACCCTGGCCGACGTGAAACCCCCGCCCACTGAGACCGTGGGCCGGGGGGCGCATTGCCCAACCGCGTCTTGCAAAGCTTCACTCTGGCTGAGGATCGTGGCCTGATCCGGGAGCAAGGTCGCATGAGTGAAGCGGCTGGCGATAAATTTTTCCGGCCAGCCAGTGCGCTGCTCAAAAATCACCGTACCGCCGACAGACCACACAGCAGGCGGCATCTTGAAACCAATGGCAGTCCACAAGCCGAAGCTCAGCATATGGTATTTCGTCGAGCTGTCGAATGCCTGACAGTGACTACGCTCCCGGTCGGACTCACACTGCGTGGCGGCGGGTTTGAATACTTTTTTATACGTGCCCGTTGTGCCGGATGTATAGAGGATATGCCCGCTGTCAACGTTCGTTTCTGCGAGCGCAGGCACGTCGAGTCGTTGCACTTCCTCGTATACGGGCTTGTCCATGGCGTAAACCCGGCCTGCATCCTGTACTTCCAGCACACGTCCTTCTGCCGCACTGACCACGATGGCACAGAGGTTTTCAACCTCGAGTGAGGCGAGCCCCTCCCGTGATGCAGCGCAGATCGTCGTGTAGCCAAGCGCCTGCAAGGCAAGGGTTGCCACCCAACAGTCCGCAAGATCATGTATTGTGATTCCCACCGTGGCGGGCCGCGGGGGAAGATGCGGCACAAGCTCCCGCGATGCACGGGCGATGGCGCCAGCAAACGCACGGTAGGAGATCGCGCGCCCGTTGTGAATAAGGGCCGGAGACCCGGAGGCCCGCGAGGCAAAATCGGCAATGTACTCTGCGATGAACATGCGGTGTGCCTGCAACGCCGTGTGAGTCGATGGTGGGACATACTACACCGGCGCGTGGCCAGCAGCCGAAAACGCTGCTAGTTTGAAGTGAGATAATAGCCCACGCTGGAGACCCCTTAAGATGCCCGCCGCAGAACTGCACGATTTTGCGCATGAAGACCTGGCCGGCAATGCGCTGCACAATGCATTGCGTGACGCTCGCGAGCGCGGGCCGGTGCAACCCGCGCTGTTCGGCGGGCAGCCCGCCTTTCTCATCTCCAGCCACCAGTCACTGGCGGAAGCCTTCCGCGACAACGCCCGCTTTCCGCCCGCGGATGCCTACCGCATCACGATAGAGCCCGTGCAAGGGGTCACCTTCCAGACCATGGAAGGCGACCAGCACCGACTCTACCGGCGTCTCGCCACACCCGCATTCCAGTCGCGCGTGGTGGAAGCGATGGAACAGGAAGGACTGGCCCGCATAGCCCACGAGCTGATTGACCGGTTGGGCGCGCGGCGCAGCGCCGACTTCGCCCACGAATTCACACACCGCGTGGCGTTTGCCGTGATCAGCCGTATGCTTGGCATTCCCACCAATCGAGAAGATGTTTTTCGCGACTGGGCCGTGGGTTTCCTCGAGTTTCCGCGCGACCCCGCGCACTCGCGGCAATGCGCAGATGAGATCACGCAATACCTGCTGCCCATTCTGGCAGAACGGCGGCAGGAACCCCGCGACGACATTCTTTCCGGGCTCGTGGCGGCTGAAGTGGATGAGCGCAGGCTCACCGACGAGGAAGTTCTCGCGCACATCCGCCTGCTGTTCAGCGCCGGCGCCTCCACTACCACAGACGCGTTGGGCAACCTGATATACACGCTGCTGGCAGAACCCGAACGCTGGCAGGCATTGTTGGCAGAGCCCGCGCTTCGCGCCGGCGCCATTGAGGAACTGCTGCGCTGGGAGACACCGGTAGCCGTATTGCCGCGGCTGTCAGCGCCGCATGCCATTGAGTTCCACGGGACAGAAATCCCCCCCGCCACCTTTTGTCTTTTTGCCATTGCCGCAGCCAACCGCGACCCCAGCGTATTCGAGCAACCAGAGGTGTTCGACCTGCACCGCGACAGCAGCAAGAAGCTGCTCAGCTTTGGCCCCGGGCCGAGACTTTGTCCGGGCATGCACCTGGCGCGACGCCAGCTCGCCGTCGCCCTGGATGTGATACTGGAGCGCTTGCCCGGCTTGCAGTTACGGGAGCGGGAGGCCGCCAGCCCGCGCGGGGCGATTCTGCGTGGGCCGGCTCGTTTGCCCGTAGGGTGGTAAACGCGGGCACACGAGGGCCCGCAGCGCGCTGGCGAATGAGCCACGTCAGGCAGGCAGGTGTGGGTCGTCCTCATCCAGCCGGTGATACTCTCCCGGCTCGTCCAGCTCGGCGATCATCGCCTCCAGCGCCGCGGCGTGCCGCTCTTCCTCAGCGGCGAAGCCCGCCGCCACGCGCCGGGTTTCCGCGTCCAGACTGGCGTTTGCTGCCTCCCGGTAATAGGCCGCTGCATCGCGCTCTTTGCCGAGAGCAAGGTGCATGGCCTCGCCGAGGCTCATGCGATAGTGCAGCGCTTCATAGCTGGCGCTCTCGGGTGCCTCAGGACCGGGCCAGGTGTAGTCCCAGGGCTGCAGCTGCGGCAGTGCCTGGTCGGCAGCGAGTTCTGCCACCTCTTCCAGATGTTGCTCGGCTTCGCGCGCCATACGCTGGAAGAACGCGGCGGCATCGCCATTGTGGTGTGCGGCCAGCGATTCCGACAATTCCAGGTAGCGCTCCCGGGCCTCGCTCTCAAGGGCCAGCGAGTGCGCGAGAAACAATGCCAGCTCGTTATGCAACATCATTACGCTCCAAAGGCCGCAGCCAGGTCCGTCAGCGCCTCGCTCTCATCTTTCGAAAGGTGCGACAGGGGTGGCCAGGTCGCACGCGCTTCGCGGTAGAGCACGCCAGTCGCAAACCCATCGTCCGCCAGAAACAAACGCGCCGCCTGCTCCGCGCTATCCACCGGAGGTTCGCTGCGCTCGTGCACGATGGCCTTCCAGTCGGTCTGCTCCGGACAGAAAGTGATGCACTGCGAAAGCACATGAATAAAACTGAAGCCTTCGAACGCAATCGCCTCTGCGATCAGCTTCGCCATCTGGTTGGGGTTGCCGGAATAGCCGCGGGCGATCCACGGCGCCCCCGCCGCCAGGGCAATTGCCGCCGGCTTGAAGGGCCGCACACCCGGCCCATGGGGGGTGAGCTTGCTGTGACTCCAGTCGCAAGGGGTGGTCGGCGAAGCCTGCCCCTTGGTCATGCCATAGACCTCATTATCCATGGCTATGTACACCAGGTTGACGTTGCGCCGGCAGGCGTGCAGGAAGTGATTGCCACCGATTGAAAAGCCATCCCCATCACCGCCCAGGGCGATAACGGTGAGTTCCGGCCTCGCCACCTTCAAGCCCTGTGCAACCGCAAGACCGCGCCCGTGCACCCCGTGGAAGCCATAGGTATCCACATAGGCCGGCAGGCGCGAGGAGCAGCCGATTCCCGAAACCAGGACACTGTTGTCCTTGTCGATAGCGAGGGCTGCCATGGCCTTGGTGATGGCGTTAAGTACAGAAAAATGGCCGCAACCGGGGCACCAGATCGGCTTCACCGCCGATTTGAAACTCTTCGGGGTTACCGCGATAGGCTCATTCATGTGACCTGCCTTGCACCGACCACTTCGGCGATCGTTTCGGGGTTGAGTGGCACAGGGCCTGGAATCGCCAGGCTTTCCAGCGGCAGATTCAGGCGACCTTTCAGGTAATGATAGAGCTGCGCACCGTGATTCTGTTCCACCACCACCACGCGTGAACAACCCGCAAGAGCGCGCTCGAGCCCCGCCAAGGGCAGCGGTGCAAGCAGTCGCAAAGCGACAGTACGCACCGACGTACCCCGCTCTGCAAGCCGCGCGGCGGCTTCGTCTGCGGCGGCGCTGGCGGAGCCGAAGCTCACCAGGGCCGTATCGCCCGTGCCACCGCAGCGGCCCCAATCCTCGCCGAAATCGAATGTTTCCAGCTTGCGGCGGCGTTTGTCGAGCTGCTCGTGATGGTCCGATGCGCGTGCCGACGGCGTGCCACGTTCGTTGTGCTCCAGGCCATCTGCGGTGTAGCGGGCATCAGCATCCCCCGGGTGGGCAAGCGTGGAAACACCGCTTGCTGTAAGCCGGTACCTCAGGTATTCGTTGCTCGGAGGTGCTGTTGTCTCGCCAGGCGAGAATGCTAACGGCAGCCTCGGCGGCGCAACCACGGCTGTGGACTGCCCGAGAAACTGGTCCGACAGGACGATGGCGGGAACCTGCAGGGCCTGCGCGAGCTGCACCGCCCAGCCGGTGGCGAATGCACAGTCAGGTATGTCGAGCGCGGCCAATACCAGATGGGGGGCATCGCCGTGCAGGCCGTACAATGCGATATCGAGATCAGACTGCTCCGACTTGGTGGGAATACCCGTAGACGGGCCGCCCCGCATGACGTTGAGAAGCGTTAACGGTGTTTCACTGGCGACTGCCAGGCCAATGCTTTCACTCATAAGGGCCAGGCCGGGGCCAGAGGTGGCGGTAAACGCCGGCACACCGCCAAACGCCGCTCCAATGGTCATATTGATCGCTGCCAGCTCATCCTCCGCCTGCACCAAATGACCGCCCACAGCCTCCAGGCCACCGGCCAACCACTCCAGAGCGTCGGAAGCCGGCGTAATCGGGTAGGCGGCGGCAAAACGGACCCCGGCTGACAGCGCGCCGAAACCCGCCGCCTGGTTGCCCGTAATGCACCAGGCGCCACTGGCGTCGCGGGAAGGCAAGGGCAAATCAATGTTCGCGGGCTCGGCATAACCCGCCTCAATGCAGGCCCTGGCGCCCTCACGATACGCTTCGGGCTTTTTTGCCAGCCTGGTGAGCGCCTGCTCCAGCAGAGCGCTCTGGGGCAGCTGCAACGCACGTCCCAACAAGCCAGCAGCCACCATATTCACGCGGCCTTCGGGGTGACTGCGGCTGGCGAGCTGCGCGAATGCGAGCTGAATCACAGGCAAGCCTCTCAGGGAGGCAGGAATACGTTCACTGTCCTCACAGACCACCACCGTGTTCGGACCTGCAACGATCTCATCCTGAAAACGCTCGAAGTTCGCCCAGTCCAGGGCCACGATGATGTCGTAATGAGCCGCCGCGGTGTACACCTCATGACGGGTAAACTTGAGTAGCGCAGCAGCCTCCCCACCGCGAATCTGGGGGCCGAAAGCCTTGCGCAAAAGTCCCCGGCCACCACAGTGCGCCCAGGCCTTGAGCAACAACTCGCCACAGGAAATGACCCCGGCACCGCCCGCGCCGGTAATGGCTATCGACAATTGCGTGTCACCCATCTTTTACGAGCCGGTACTGAGCGCGATCTTCAGCACACCATCGCGCTGATGGGAAAACAGGTCGTAAGCCGCCACGATATCGTCAAGCGCGTAGCGATGGGTCACCATGGGCTTCAGGTCCAGCCTGCTGGACTGAATGACACTCATCAGGCGCCGCATTCTCTCCTTGCCGCCAGGGCACAGGCTGGTCACGATCCGGTGATCGCCCAGGCCCGCTGCGAAAGCTCCCAGCGGGATGCTGAGGTCGGATGAATACACGCCGAGGCTGGACAAGGTCCCGCCAGGTTTCAGCACCCGAAGCGCTGACTCGAAAGTCTGCTGTGTGCCCAGTGCTTCAATGGCGGCATCGACACCGCGCCCCCCGGTAATCTTGAAGATCTCATCAATCACGTCCACCTTGCGGAAATCCAGCGTGATATCAGCGCCCATCTGCCGGGACATCGCCAGGCGCTCGTCAATGCCATCAACCGCGATAATCAGCCCGGCACCCTTCAGCCGGGCGCCGGCGGTCGCACACAGGCCGATGGGGCCCTGCGCAAACACCACCACGATGTCGCCGATGTTGATACCGGCAGACTCGGCGCCGGCAAAGCCGGTGGACATGATGTCCGGGCACATCAGCACTTCTTCGTCGCTGAGTCCGTCCGGTACCGGCGCCAGATTGGCCTGGGCATCGGGCACCAGAATATACTCCGCCTGGGCACCGTCGATGGTATTGCCGAAGCGCCAACCACCCATGGATTTGTAACCGTGGGCGTGGTGGCCGCCATCCTGCGATGGGCAACCATCCTGGCAGGCGTAGGAGGTGTAACTCGGGCAAATTGCACCGGCGATGACCCGCTGGCCTTCGCGGTAGCCCTGCACATTCTTCCCGAGCTTCTCGATAACGCCCACCGGTTCGTGCCCGACCGTCAGCCCGCTCTCTACCGGGTACTCCCCTTTGAGGATGTGCACGTCAGTGCCACAAATGGTGGTCGTCGTAACCCGCATCAAGGCATCGTTGTCACCGATATCCGGTATGGGCTTGTCCTGAATCTCGATCCTGCCCGGCTCCACGAACACTGCCGCTTTCATCTTTGCCATCGCTGCCTACTCCCGATTGCCAGTACATTCAAGCTAGCAAGCACACACCAAAGCAGCAAACAGGTAAGTCCTTTCCATTGATGCAGATCAGGCAAGATCGATAAGCCACAGCGAGACGTTGCCCCACGCTGAAGTCGCCAAAGTGATGTGCCACCTGTGGTGTAAACTGTCCGGATGCCTTTCGTAAATCAGGACTTTGTGGACGTGAGCACCTTCACCTCAAGCAGGCTGCCCGGGCTCATTTTTGCGCTCGTTCTCTGGTGCTCAATGCCAGGTGCTGCTTCACCGTCCGACAAAATGGTTTTCAACGTTCTCAGTCGTGACGAGGGGCTATCCCAGGTCACTGTGAATGACATTTTCCAAGACTCCCGGGGGTTTATCTGTTGAATTGCACCCAATATTGACCCATTAGCCCCCCGGATTTGC